>Ga0206863_1210_pt1 | contig 18292 bp, 17 predicted proteins | sample Alteio_BWOrgCont_41_FD_152634 | JGI IMG/M metagenome (GOLD analysis project Ga0206863, IMG submission 152634) | Enriched cells from forest soil in Barre Woods Harvard Forest LTER site, Petersham, Massachusetts, United States -... | ecosystem: Environmental > Terrestrial > Soil > Temperate forest >...
ATGAGGCGCATCGCTTTGGAATAACCCATCACAGGAAGAGGCGGAGCAAAGGGGCCATTCAGTCTTCCCTCACCGGAATTAAAGGGATAGGGGAGAAGACAACGCAAAAACTACTCAGCCATTTTGGCTCACTGGAGCGTATAAGCAAAGCAACCCCTGAAGAAGTAGCTAATCTGGTAGGAGAAAAAAATGCCCTTTTAATAAAGGAATTTCTAATAAAAGAGAAAACAAAACCTATTTTGTAATAGTGCCGGAAGGAGGTGCCGGTGCCATTTTCTTCATATCAACACCACACATGGTGCATTTGCCTGCTTTTGAACTGGTCATGTAGCATTCAGGGCAGTAGTAGTCGCCTACCTTTACCAACGCTGTTTTGTCTTTTGGACATTCACCAGTTTTGATGTTGGTATATCCACAAATCGGGCAACGATAGGTTGTCATAATTTTGGAAGAACTTGCATTGGTTGTTGTTGTGGTAGCTTGTTGAGCGAATGCTCCCAAACTTAATGAGCAAAATAGGATAGCAGCAAATAATGTTTTCATAAACGTTTGTTTTAGAATGCGAATTTATGAATTTAATAGACAAGGAACATGGAAGATAGTTACTATTTGTATGTTATATACCCAACATTTTCAATAAATCATTCGTTGTTGCCTGATAGAAATAAAATTTGGGATGAATAGCACAAACCTAAAAGGATAGATTTATATAACTGATAAGATCGGTAAGTTCGTAATAAATGGCAGCCATAAAATTAAAATTCGATGAAAAAAGCATACCTCTTAATTTGTTCCCTGCTTTGTTTAGGAATAGGAATAATCAAAGCTCAATATACAGTTTTGCATAATTTTAATGATACGGATGGAGCGTACCCCCGGGTTGATTTAACTGTTGTGGGAAATGTATTGTATGGTATGGCTCCATTAGCCGGAGTATACAATGTGGGCTCTATTTTTTCTATGAATACCGATGGCAGCAACTATACAGATTTGCATGATTTTAATGATACAAATGGGGCCGAACCTACCGGGTCATTGACACTTTCAGGCAATATTTTTTATGGAATGGCAAGCCTTGGAGGTATATACAACGAAGGCTGTATTTTTTCTATTCACAAAGATGGTAGTGACTACAAAGATTTGCTTGATTTTATTGGAACGAACGGTAATAATCCATTCGGCTCATTAACACTTTCGGGGGGAATATTATACGGAATGACAAAATATGGAGGGGCAAACGCGGAGGGAGTTGTTTTCTCTATCGATACCGATGGCAGTAGATATAAACTCATCCTTAGTTTTAACGGTACAAACGGTGAATGGCCCTGGGGCTCACTAACGCTTTCCAGGGGAGTATTATACGGGATGACACAACTTGGGGGAGTAAATGGTAATGGAGTTGTTTTTTCTATTGATACCAGTGGCAGTGGGTATAAAGATATACTTAATTTCAATGGCTTAAATGGTGCAATTCCCGAGGGCTCCTTGGTTCTTTCGGGAAACGTGTTATATGGAATGGCACAGGTAGGTCCGCATCCAACTGACAGTGGCACTATTTTTTCTGTCCATACAGATGGCACCGGGTACAAAGACATGTTTAATTTCACCGGTCCGGACGGTACAACACCTTTTAGTTCACTAACACTTTCCGGGGGAGTATTGTATGGAATGACAGCAGGAAATGGACGTAACGACCATGGAGTGATTTTCTCCATTGATACTAATGGAAACAGATTTAATGTTATTTTTAGAATGAATGGTACAAACGGTGCTTACCCATACAGCGATGTGACTGTTTCGGGTAGTATATTATATGGCGTAGCATCATCCGGGGGAATATATTCTTACGGTGTTGTTTTCAGCGATACCCTTCTGGATATAATAACAAATATTACAAATAATGTAAATTGCAATGGCGCTAATAGTGGTGAAGCAAGCGCGACAGCCAGCATAGGTTATAAACCATATACTTATTTATGGACACCTTCAGGGGAAACTACAGCTCTTGCAACCGGGCTAAGTGCCGGAAGCTATACACTTGCAGTTACAGATTCCACCGGTACTACAGCAACTACCATGGTAACAATCACACAACCAACGGCTATGAGTGTTTCTATAGATTCGGCAAACGGCAATAGTGAAGCCTCGGCAATTGTAAATGGCGGAACCGCTCCATACACCTATAGTTGGAGTCCGGGAGGAGCAACGACAGATACCATTAAAGGGCTTCATAAGGGAAAATATTGCTGTACCGTTATTGATGCCGATAGTTGTACACTAACTACTTGCATAAACATTGTAACAACGGGAATACAGAATATTGGCAATTCTTCATTCATCAGTATATATCCCGACCCTAATAATGGGTACTTTACGGTTACAGGAATATTGAGTGGACAGATAATAGATATATATAATTATTTAGGTGATAATCTTAGTAGCGTTACAGCTGACGGCGCGACTATGCATTTTAATATATCTGATAAAGCGAACGGAATTTATTTTATCAGTATAAGAAATAGTGATGGTAGTATTGTAATACAAAAGAAGATAATAAAAACACAATAGAAGAAGAGCAAAGCAGGCACTATAATAGGGTGCAATCTTTTCTATAATGAGAATATTCCTGCTTATTAGCTTTGCTTGGGCAAAATTCTTTTAATGGTTAAGATATCCGCTATAGAAGGGTACATATTTTTTTGAAGCTTTAGTATATCTTTCTTCTTAACCCAAACGGCTTTTTCAATGCCTTCTTCTTTTTGGGGTTTGGTTGCCTTGCTGCCGGAATAGGTCATTTCATACCACTGTGTTTGTTTAATAGTCAGCTTACCTTGCAATACGTATATATGGTATGTTTTGTGCAAGGGACTCACTATTTTCAAGTCTTTTATACCGCATTCTTCTTCCACTTCTCTTTTAGCTCCGGCCCGGGGAGTTTCTTTTTTTTCCAACTTGCCTTTTGGCAAATCCCATTTTTTATTGCGAAAAATTAAAAGATATTCTCCCGATTTATTTCTTACAAGCCCTCCGCCTGCTTTTACCAAGTTAAATTCTGCAACAAGTTCTTTCAGGATTTTAGTAGCATTGCCGGTAATATACAATGTCTTGATCTTGTTGTTCTTTTTGAATTTTTTCCATATAGCAGTAATACGCTCCTGGGGATATACAGATACTTTCACTCCCTTGTTTTTAACAGGAATGTTCGTATTTTTTCCAGGGATAATTACTCTGTCGTTATAATAAACTTTATACATTTGCACTATGATTCAAAACAGGGATTCAGCCCGCAAAGTTGCCGATTTTTTATTACAAATCAAAGCAGTAATGCTTCAACCTGATAAACCATTTACTTGGGCGTCAGGAATAAAAGCGCCTATTTACTGTGATAACCGTAAAACGCTCTCTAATCCGAAGATAAGAACCTATTTGCGTCAGCAATTTGTTTCCGCTATAACGGAAGAGTTTGGCAAACCCGACGTTATTGCCGGGGTTGCTACCGGTGGCATTCCGCATGGCGTGTTGGTCGCGCAAGATTTGGGATTACCTTTTGTGTATGTCAGGAGTGAAGTTAAGAAACACGGGGCCGGTAACCTGATTGAAGGCGAAATTCAGGCAGGACAAACGGTGGTTGTTATAGAAGATTTAGTTTCAACCGGTAGTAGTACGCTCAAAGCTGTAGATGCTCTCCTTAAGGAAAAATGTGTAGTAAAAGGAGTTGCTTCTATATTTAACTATCGCCTGAAAATAGCGGAAGATAATTTTAAAAAGGCTAAACTAAGTTGCATTTCCCTTTCAGATTATCCTACCCTTATTGAACGGGCTGTGGAAACAAACTATGTTACAGCGCAAAATTTAGAAACACTGGAAGAGTGGCAAAAAAAACCCGGAAGGCTGGGGGAAATAGTAGCTTAACTTTTAGTTACTTTACGATAGAGGTTTTCATAAAGAGGCAATATTTTTTCAATATCAAAGTTCTGTGCTTGTGCTTTTGCATTTTGCTTGAACTCTGAAAGTTTTTCATCGCTTCCTAAAATAAATAGGGCGTTTTTTGCCATATCCTCTACATCACCTACATTGCTTAACATTCCTGAATAACCCTGTTTATTAATTTCAGGCAGCCCACCTGTATTCGTTGAAATAACAGGAGCTCCGGCGGCCATAGCTTCCAGAGCGGCAAGCCCAAAGCTTTCGGTTTCGGAGGGCAGTACAAATAAATCGGCTATGCTGAGAAAGCTTCCAGGCTCGCTTACTTTACCCAATGAAGTTATTTGCGAACAGGTATCCAGTTCGCGGCAAAGTTTGTCAATGTTGCTCCGTTCAGGCCCGTCTCCAATCAGGATTAGCCTGGCCGGTATTTTTTTTCGTACTATGTCGAACATGCGTAATACATCTTCCACCCGCTTAACTTTTCTGAAGTTGGATACATGCATCAATATTTTTTCATCGTCTCCGGCATACTTTCTTCGGGTTTCAAGCGTATTGGGAAATACGTAGTCTTGCGGGCATATAAAATTGGGGATAACTTCTATCTCTCTTTTTACTGTCCGAAAATATTTATAGGTATCTTGTTTTAGGCTTTCTGAAACCGCCGTTACAGCAGTTGACCTGTTCATTACAAATGAAATGGCAGATTCGAAAGAGGCATCTTTCCCAACCAGGGTAATATCGGTTCCGTGCAGGGTGGTGATGAAAGGCAGGTGTATATTTTCATCCGCCAAAATTTGTTGGGCCATATAGGCTGCTGCTGCATGTGGAACAGCATAGTGAACATGCAATACGTTTAATTTTTCATATTTGGCAACCTCCACTATTTTGTTGGCAAGCGCAAGTTCATAAGGTGGGTAATCAAACAGAGGGTAATTGGAAACCGTAACTTCGTGATAAAACAAGTTATTGGTAAAAACATTCAACCGCACAGGCTGGTCATAACTTATAAAATGAATTTTATGCCCTTCTTCGGCAAGCGCCTTGCCAAGTTCGGTTGCTACAACTCCGCTTCCACCAAATGTAGGGTAACAAACTATTCCAATATTCATAAATGATGTTAAGGGGAATGCTAAGGTAATATTATTATTCGAGGCAAGAAATAAGACGGAAAATCAGTCCAATTACTTTAGAGGTTCTGGAAGAATGGGAATTATAAGTCTTTTCTTTGGGTAACCTTACTGGCAAGGATATCTTTGCGGAGGAGTTATCAGAACATTACTTTTGTTTCCGGCACGGTCGTATAGCCACACCTTAAACTCAAGCCTGCTCAAATCAGCTACCTTAGAAAATTGTGCTGTATCCTGGGTAACCCATTCGTTAAGCAATCCCTCAAAGTTAATTTGTATAATTCCATTTAGTTCTTTGTCGTTCCCAGAAGGGGTTATGTAGGGAACATTGTAGCTGAATGTAATGAGAGAGTCGTAAGTTTGCGTCTTATAGACAAATGCTAATACTGCAGCATAAAAATTAGGGGGAGCACTTTCCTGTTGAGATGGATAGCCAATATCTCCATTTCCATCTGTAAAATTGATCCGTAAACAGGCTGAATCGCAATAAAAATTATTGTAAGTTATAATAGGGACATCAGGATAACTAGCCTTTTTTTCACAGGAAGAATAAAACAAGCCTATAATGCCTAGTACGGCTATAGTCCTAAAATATTTCATCCCTTTGTTCATTCAATGCAAATATAGATATTAATTTTGAACCAATTATAGGTCACTCACTACCCATATTAATGAAGAATACTATTGTTCCTTCTATCGGTATTATCCGGCAAAACATATCAACTGTTGATTTTGAAAATGCGGCATTGCAGCTATTCCGTTATCAATATGAAAATAATAATGTGTATGCAAACTATGTAAATGCTCTGAGTATAAATGCTTCAGATATCTTAAGGCTCGAAGAAATACCCTATTTGCCTATTTCTTTCTTTAAATCGCATGAGGTTATTTGCAGTAAATCCGCACAGCCGATTCAAAGCACTTCTTATGAACAGGTATTTCAAAGCAGTACAACTACAACGGGAGTTCCATCCAGGCATTTTATTAAAGATATAAGTATTTATGAAAATAGTTTCAGTAAAGGATTTGAATTGTTTTACGGAGATATTTCAAAATATTGCCTTCTCGCCCTTTTGCCTTCTTATTTGGAAAAGGGCGACTCGTCTCTTGTATACATGGTAAATAAGCTTATAAAGAATACTCAGAATCCTGACAGCGGATTTTATATGCACAACTATGAAGAATTGGCAGATAAGCTTAGGCAGAATGAAGCTAAGGGGCAACAGACATTTTTGATTGGAGTTACTTACGCTTTACTTAAACTAGCCGAGGAATATCCCATGGAATTAAAAAACACCATCATAATGGAAACCGGTGGAATGAAGGGCAGGAGGGAGGAGTTAATGAAACAAGAGGTACATCAAATCCTTATGAATGCGTTTAAAACTAAGGCAATTCATTCCGAATATGGAATGACTGAATTACTTTCACAGGCATACTCGAAAGGGAACGGAATATTCCAATGTGTTCCCTGGATGCGTGTTTTAATTCGGGATATTTATGATCCCTTTGACATAGGCTTGATAAATGAAACCGGTGCCATCAATATTATTGATCTGGCTAATACCTATTCCTGTTCTTTTATTGCTACGGATGATATGGGCATCGCTTTCGCCAATGGAGATTTTGAAGTGGCAGGACGCCTTGATAGTAGCGATATACGTGGATGCAATATAATGGCTGCTGAATTGTGAACATTCAAATATTCATGGCAAGGACATTTATATAAATAAAAAAGCCCCTTTTTAAAAAGGGGCTTTTAAACCAACTAACAATCAGGAAAATTATCCGCACTTGGTGTGTCCGCAACTGGTACATTTCAGGCAGCCTTCTTCGTAAATGAGCCCCGAATCTCCGCACTGAGGGCAGGTTCTGTCTTTGCCTTTTGTTCCGTTGGGTATATATTTTTTCAATGCTCTTTCCACACCCGCTTTCCAGGTATTTATAGATTCATCGTAAAGGCTAAGGTTACCAATCAAGTCTACTACATTAGGAATTGGCATTCCATGGCGAAGCACGCCTGAAATCAATTTGGCATAGTTCCAAAACTCCTTATCAAACAAGCGTGATAACCCTTCAATGGTTACGCTATATCCGTCTTTATCAGTAAAGCGGAGGTCATATCGTTTTTTTCCGTCTATGCTTTTGCTTTTTATTACTGTTGCATTTTGAACCCAGTTCGGCAGGTTAAACACATCTTCAGCCTTACCGGTGAATATTTCATAAGGCTTACCATTCAACACGCCAACCACAGCCAGCCATTTTTCCGTTCCGTTCATAAAGCGGATAACATCAGCTTGCAGTTCGGTAGGACGTTTTGGAGCGTGGGTTTCTAAAATTTCAGGAACAGCGGAAGTAGCAGCTTTAGGTTTTTCTTCGTTAGAAACAAGTACGCCGCTTCTTGAGCCATCACGGTATACAGTGATTCCTTTCAAGCCATGCTTCCATGCTTCTACATATATTTCCCCCACCTTATCAACCGGAACTTCATTAGGCAGATTGATAGTAGAACTGATAGAGTGGGTAGTATACTTTTGAACAAGAGATTGAAGTTCAACACGTTTAATCCAATCTATTTCAGGGGCTGTTGAACCATAGTAAGGACATTGGGTAATATCAGTATTGCCTGTAACATCCATCCATGTTTTTACTTTAGGATGATATACTACAAATTCCTGCCATTTGTCGCCCATTTTATCTACAAAGTCTATAGTAGCGTCTTTATCATTTGGATTTATTTTCCTTCTTCTCTTATAAGAAAGAAGATAAACAGGTTCCAAGCCCGATGATGTTTGTGCAAGGATGCTTAAGCTGCCTGTTGGCGCTACGGTGCTTATAGAAATGTTTCTTCTTCCAAATTGCATCATGCGCTTATATACTTCCGGAAGTTCTTTTTGCAGCATTTGTACAAATTCTGAAGTGTTTTCAATCTTCTCGTCAAAGTCTTCAAATTTGCCGCGTTCAATAGCCATATCAATTGAACTTGTAAATTCCGCATCGCATTTGGTACGCATCATCTTTTCTACTTCAACCATGGCCTTGTCAGAATCAAACTGCATGTTTAATGCAGCAATAGCATCGCCAAGGGCGGTAAAGCCTAGTCCTGTTCTTCTGCCTTTCTTTCCTGCTTCATACAATAGTTTCCAAGTATCTATTTCAATTTGCTTAATAGTGTTAGGCTCTTTGTCACTTTTTACTTTGGCCAATATTTTTTCAATAGATTCCAGTTCCAAATCAACCAGGTCGTCCATTAAACGTTGTGATTCATAGGTGACTTCATAAAATTTCTCGTAGTTGAAAGAAGCTTCTTTGGTGAATGGCTTATCTACAAAATTGTAGAGGTTCATAGCGATTAGCCTACAGCTATCGCCGCCTTGCATGGCTATTTCAGAACATGGATTGGTAGATACGTTCTTAAATCCGGGATATACCGATGAAGTAGAGTATTTATGTTGTCTGTCCCAGAATATTAATCCGGGTTCAGCGCTTTGGTGGGCACATTTAATAATGGTGTTCCACAAATCGCGTGCATTTACCGTTTTGGTTATTTCAGGTTTTTTAGATTCAATAGGGAAACGGTGAGTGTATTCTTTATCTTCTACAACCGCTTGCATAAACTCGTCGGACAGGCGCACTGAAATATTGGCGCCGGTTACCTTGCTCAGGTCTTGTTTAATAGTTACAAATTGTTCTACATCCGGATGGGCTATATCAATCGTAATCATTAAAGCGCCTCTTCTTCCGTTTTGTGCAACCTCACGGGTAGTGTTGGAAAAGCGATCCATAAAGGATACTGCTCCCGTGGTTGTTCCTGCCGCATTGTTTACAATGCATCCGGAAGGGCGGAGCGTGGAAATATCGATACCTACGCCACAACGTCTTTTAAAAAGTTGGGTTAATTGTTGATCGGTATACATTACACCTCCATACGAGTCGTATATTTCAGGCAATACTACGCAGTTGGAAAGGGATGCAATAACGTGCTTGTTGCCAAGTCCGAACATTACACTTCCTTGCGGAATTACATACTTGAAGCCTTTAAATAGTTCAAATATTTTTTCTTCGGAAAGGAATTCCCTTTTCTGTCCATACTCTGAGAGATGTAAAAATGAGCCGTTCATAGCCGACATTTCCGCATACTCTTTTTCTTTACGGGCAAATTCATGCGCCATGCGTTGGTGCATATCATCGGGAGTTTTTTCCAATACATTACCATTTTTATCGCGTAATGCATATTTATTTACCCAGGTGGATGCTGCCAATTCATCTCCACCAAAATATTCTACCGATGCTTTTTTTATCTCTTCTGAGCTAAGCATTGTTTTTGTCTTGTTTGATATAGTTTGTTTCATAGAAAAAGTTTAGTGTCCGTTTATGTTTTTGCTTTCCTCAAATTCACAACTGCAAATCTATGCGGACAACTTTTTTTTTGACGGGTAGGTCTCCTATAGTTTTTAACACCGTTATTAACAAAAACCATGAATGCGCCGTTAATAAAGGGTTTTGAGAGTTGTTAGGACTTTTCAACACTATTGATTGTTCATAATTAACAGTTCAATGTCATTATAGGGAATGTTAAAAGTTTCGCCCAAATATTTACTAGTCAATGTTCCTCTATATAGATAAACACCATTTCTTAAATAGATATCTTTTTTTATCAGGTTCTCAAACCCGCCCACATCGCCTGCTTTTTGTAAAATGGGAGTGAAAATATTACTAAAGGCTATGGAAGCTGTTCTGGAAACACGCGAGGCAATGTTCGGAACACAGTAATGGGTTACCCCATGTTTGCGAAATACCGGTTCAGAGTGTGTAGTGATATGTGAAGTTTCAAAGCAGCCACCCTGGTCTATGCTTACATCTACTACTACTGTACCTACTTTCATATCGCTAACCATATTTTCGGTTACTACCATAGGTGTAATCCCGGCTTCAGCCCGAATGGCCCCTATTACTACGTCTGCCGTTTTCAGGTGGCGGGCAAGTACACGGGGGCGAATAGTAGATGTAAATATTCTTGTACCCAGCATCACTTGCAGCCTTCTGAGCCTGTATATGGAATTATCGAACACTTTCACAATAGCCCCCCGTCCTAATGCGGCACGGGCAGCAAACTCACCTACGGTCCCGGCTCCAAGGATAACTACTTCCGTAGGGGCAATTCCTGAAACTCCACCCATAATAAGTCCCGGGCCATTATGTACGTTACTTAGATATTCTTCTGCTATCGATATAGATGTGCCCCCCACAATTTCGCTCATAGAGCGGATGACAGGAAATATACCCGCTTCATCGCGCAACGAATCGAATGCGATGGCATTGACCTTTTTCTCCATTAAGTACTTTAGGAAGTCCTTAGGCTGAACAGAAAGTTGCAAAGCCGAAATAAGGGTTTGCCCCGGATGCATCATCTCTATTTCATTTATCTGTGGAGGCGTAACTTTTAGTATTACATCCGCTTTGTATACCTCGTTGGCACTATATGCTATCTGGCATCCCGCTTCGCTGAAATCGGTATCTTCAAAATGAGCATTTTTACCGGCATTGGTTTCCACCAGAATCCTGTGGCCAAGATTAATGAGCAAAGCGGCATCATCGGGTACCATGGCGATGCGGTTTTCATCAGAAGATAATTCTTTGGGAATACCTATTTTAAGGCTTCCTTTCTTATGTCCTACCTCCAGCATTTCTTCCTGGGTAGCCAATGCTCCTTTGGTTAGGGTTCTTAAAACTTCTTTGTAGGTACTCATTTTATCATACATTTAAGGGATTGCCGGCTATAATAAGACGTTTGAAAGGGTGGATTGCTTTGCAGTTTTAGTTCCTAATTTACCCATAATTCTCTTTCTTCGTTTTTTATTTCTATCCTTATTTCTATTGCGTCTTTCGGCACAAGTTCGGGTATTTTTTCGGGCCACTCTATAAAACAGTAATTCCCGGAATAAAAATACTCTTCATAACCTATGTCGTATGCTTCTTGTATATCTTTGATCCGGTAAAAGTCGAAATGGTAGACCAAAGAACCATCGGTGGAAGTATATTCGTTCACCAATGAAAAAGTGGGGCTGCTGATTCCGGCTTGTATTCCCAAAGCTTTACAAAGATACTTAATATAGGTCGTTTTTCCGCTACCAAGTATACCCGAAAATACAAACACTCTACTATTCTTAAATTCTTCCAATAAAACCTGTGCTGCCCTTTTCAGTTCCAGTTCTTCGTGTATAGTGGATAGTAGCCTCATAATGAATGCATTCAATGTCTTCTTGTGCTTTGCAAAGTTACGTTTTCCCGGCGAAATATCCTTGTACTTTCCTTGTTAATATTCATGATGATGACAAGTAATTTTTTTATTAGGGGAAACTATAATGGATAAGACAATAGGACATCAACTTTTTTATCACTCATTATCAGCTTGAAAGAATATGCTAATTGAAATTTTATAAAATAAACATGCGGGGAATCTTAAAATGTAATAATTTTGTAAGGTAAACTAATAAGTTTATATACTAAGTTATATTACGTAATATGAATACATCTGAATTAGCATCTTCCCTCCGCTCTGTCGTTTCAGGCTTGCACAAGGGGTTACGCAAACAAACCAGTGCTGTCAATGCCTATTCCATGACCGAAATAGAAACTATTGCGCTCTTATTTAGAATCGGTACTCTTTTGCCAACTGAATTGGCTGCCATGACAAGGGTTAAAACCCAATCCATGTCTCAAATACTAAAGAAAATGGAGGAGCAAAAAATTATTAAAAGAAGCCCTTCGGAAGATGACAAGCGAAAAGTATATATATCCCTCACTTCCTATGGAAGAGAGATAGTAGAAAAAACACGATATGATAAAGATGAATGGCTAAAAGGGGCTATTGATAAAATGCTTACAACTGAAGAAAAGGAACTTCTGGTTAAGGCTTTACCCGTTTTAAACAAATTAATATAACCAATTAAAAAACAAAAACTATGGAATGGTATTATTATGTCGGTATGTTTTTTGCCGGTGCATTTTTTGCAAATTTCGTCCCCCATTTTGTAAAAGGCGTTTGCGGAGATAAGTTTCCGACTCCTTTTTCAAAACCGCCCGGAAAAGGACTTTCTTCACCTATGGTAAATATGTTGTGGGGTCTGCTTAATTTAGTAATAGGCTATGTACTTTACAGGGTTGACAAAGTATCGTTGCAAGATACCCTGTCAATGGTTATATTCTTTATTGGATTTGCCCTTTTAAGTATTATGTGTGGTAATAATTTTGCGAAAAAAGATAAAGAATAAAAAATTGGAAAAGAAAAGGAAAGTAAGCATATTCAGGGCATTCAGCAGCCGCAATTACCGGTTATATTTTTCAGGGCAATCGATATCGCTCATTGGTACATGGATGCAGAAGACTGCTGTACCCTGGGTAATATATATCCAGACGCATTCGCTGTTCATGCTCGGGTTGTCCGCATTTGCTACACAATTTCCAAGCTTCCTGTTTTCACTTTTCGGCGGTGTGGTATCAGACCGTTATAATAAATACCGTGTTCTGCTTGCCACACAAATACTTTCCCTCATACAGGCTTTGTTACTTGCCATTCTTGTTTTATCCAAACATTACACGGCATGGGAAATAATGGGGGTGAGTGTCATATTGGGCATTATTAATGCTTTTGATGTTCCCGCAAGGCAGTCATTAGTTTATGATATGGTGGACAATAAAGAAGATTTACCCAATGCCATTGCACTCAATTCATCCATGGTGAACCTTGCAAAAATTGCAGGCCCGGCTTTTGCCGGCATTGTGCTTGAAAAACTGGGGGCAGGGTTATGCTTTATGTTGAATGCGGTAAGCTTCCTAGCCGTGATAATATCCCTGTTGTTCATGCGTTTTGACAAGCCTATTACTTCCAATAAATCCAAGAAACCAATCAAGGAATTGAAGGAAGGATTTACGTACATAACAACCACCCCTGAAATTGGTTTTATACTTTTATTTATAACTGTCATGAGCTTGCTGGTACTTCCCTATGATGCGCTGCTCTCCGTTTATGCCAAAGATATTTTTAATGGAAATGCTTCTACACTTGGCTATTTGAATAGCTTTATAGGAGTGGGAGCCATTGGCGGGACTATCTTTTTAGCATCGCTAAAAGACAAGTCGAACTTGAAAACTATTTTGTTGATAGCTACATTTATATTTGGCGTCGGGTTGATTTTGTTTTCCCATATAACCGATTTTAAATGGGCTTGCGTATTTGCTATTATGATGGGTTTCGGGATGATGGCCCTGTCAACCATAAGCAATACCATCCTTCAAACCACTTCCATCACGGAAATGAGGGGCCGGGTAATCAGCTATTTCGCTATGGCCTTTTTCGGAATGCGGCCCCTCGGTTCTTTACTTATCGGGTGGATCGCGAAATACATTGGCGCTCCTAACACTGTTTTAATGGAAGGCATTGCTGCTTTACTTGTCTTTGGCTCATTCTCATTTTTTATGAGAAAAGCTATTTTGAAAAAGAAACAACAATCAAATTTAGAATCGGAAGAAACCATATTGGAAAAGATATAAAAAAAGAATATGTCGCTTAAGGAAGATAAAGGAATAGCTCGTTTTATAGCTCCGCTGGTGTTAGGCAATATGCTTAATCCGCTTAACTCAACCATGTTGTCAACGGCTCTTATTTCCATCCTGATCAGTTTTAAGCAGGATACCGGGGCAGGAGCGCTGCTTATAGTTCCGCTGTACTTTACATCGGCCATCGCCCAACCGCTTATGGGCAGATTATGCGATGTTTTCAGTCCTTACAAAATAAACCTGTTTGGTTTTTTTGTAATATTAGTTTCTGCTTTTATCGGAGTTTATACTCAAAGCTTTACCTGGCTTGTGGTTTCACGAATCCTTTTAGGATTAGGTACTTCTACGGCTTATCCTTCTTCTATGACCTTAATAAAGCGCCGATATCAGCTTTTAAATACGGAAATCCCCGGTGTAACGTTAAGTTTAATTGCTACAGCTGCACAAGTATCTATGGCCCTTGGCCCTTTTTTAGGAGGCATATTGGTGGAAACCTTCGGATGGAAAGGAATATTTTTTGTGAATATCCCGATGGTGGTTATTGCCCTATTGCTTTCTATATCAAAGAAGGAGGCCGTGCTAATGGAAAAAGGCGACTCAACCAAATCTACTCTTCAAATTGTAAAAGACCTCGACCCATGGGGAATATTATTGTTCTCTGCTTTTCTCATGTTGCTACTTATGGCATTACTTTATCCTACCTATGAGTATATCAAAATACCTGCCATACTCATTTCATTAATTGCTTTTATAAAAGTAGAACTGGAACATAAAAAACCGTTTATAGATGTCCGGGTACTACGCGTAAATACCCTTCTGAACACTACTTTTCTAAGGCAAACAGGATTAACTTTTGTAATGTATTCAGTATTATACAGCCTGGGCCAATGGATGGAACAGACAAAAGGCCTAAGCCCATCCAGTGTTGGATTGATATTATTACCCCTCTCATTAGCGGCTATTATTATGAGCTTGGTTTTGTCGAACAATAAAAATTATGTATTCATGCTTTCAGTTGGTATCGTATGCATTATCGGGACTTCCCTGGGCATGTTTTTCTTAACTAAATCAAGCCCGATATACGCTATTGTTGCCCTTACAGGCATACTTGGAGCCGCACTTGGTATTGTAACCATAGCGAACCAATTAACCTTATTAGCCGTTGCCCCCGCGAACCAGGTAGGTGTTAGTTCAGGCCTATACCGCACGGTTGGATATATAGGAGCCATTTTGGCAGGTTCTGCTATAAAGCATAGCTTTAAAGATGGCGCGACTGATGCAGGATTGCACACATTGGGTATTTATGCGCTTATATCCTGCATAACCATCGTGCTTTTCATGCTTCCCTTGTATTTCAAAAAAAGGTCTCTGGCAAATTAATTTTCAATAAATAAAACAATCAAACCAAAAAACAAAATGGAAAACAACACAGCACTTTTAGTAATGGATATGCAGGCTGGAATAGTTCCGATGCTGCAAGGAATGGCTCCGGCACTTTTGGGCAACGTAAGCAAAGCAATTGCAAGTGCACGAGTAAAGAAGATACCGGTAATCTATGTGGTAGTTGGATTTAGGCAAGGTATGCCTGAAGTAAGTACTAATAATAAAGGCTTCGCACCAAGTAAAGAAAGAATGGCAGGAATGAATATGGCCGATTTCATGACCGTTCATCCTGATATAGCCCCACAAGCAGGTGAACTCATAATAACCAAACGTCGAGTAAGCTCATTCACAGGCAGCGATTTAGAAGTGGTTTTGCGTGCATTTGGTATTCAGCACGTGGTGCTCACCGGTATTGCTACCTCAGGTGTTGTACTTTCAACTACCCGTGAAGCATCCGATAAGGATTATAAGATTACCATATTATCAGATGGTTGTGCCGATGGAGACGAAGAAGTGCATCGTGTACTTATGACTAAAGTGTTTCCTCGCCAAGCCGATGTGATTATGGTAGAAGAGTGGAGTAAGTTGTAAATCTGTTCCTATTTTATTGAAATGAGCTTCTGGGAAAAGTAGATTGAACTGCTGAGCAAAGTAGTCTGTCTGATTTCTGCTCAACTTTGTGCCATAAAAAAAAACGTAACATGAAAAAAGTAGTTTTGATAACCGGCGCTTCTGCCGGAATGGGCAAAGAGATAGCTAAATATCTTGCGGGCAAGGGATACATAGTATATAGTGCCGCCAGGAGGTTAGATAAAATGGCTGATTTGGAATCATTAGGCATTCATATCCTGAAAATGGATGTAACAGATAATGACTCCATGGTAGACGGTGTACGCCGGATTATGGATGCTGAAAAGCGAATTGATATTTTAATCAATAATGCGGGATTTGGCTCCTATGGCGCTATTGAAGATGTTCCTATTGCAGATGCGAAATATCAGTTGGATGTTAATGTATTTGGGGCTGCCGCTTTAATACAATTGGCATTGCCGCATATGCGGAAAAACAACTCAGGGAAAATAATCAATATCTCTTCTATCGGGGGCAAAATAGCTATGCCATTGGGTGGATGGTATCATGCAAGTAAATTTGCCCTGGAAGGATTAAGCGATAGTTTACGGAACGAGGTAAAGCCATTCGGTATTGATGTAATTGTTATAGAACCTGGAGGCATAAAATCTGAATGGGCTCAAATTGCCCATGATAATTTAATTAAAATATCAGGGCATACGGCTTATGAAAATTTGGCCACTGGGTTTTTATCGGGGTTTAAAATGGCGGATGAAAAAAGCCCTGAACCGGCTATAATTGCTGAGCTTATTTATAAGGCCGTTACGGCCAAAAAGCCAAAAACAAGATATTCTGCCGGATATATGGCAAAACCAATACTTTTGCTAAGGAAGCTTTTATCCGATAAAATGATGGACAATTTATTTATGAGCCAAATAAAGAGCGTAGCCAAAAATTAACATGGAATCTGTTATTGCCAATAGTTTTCTGTATTCATGCTTGGAGGAAAAAAAGCGTGGCAGCGAACAGTTCGTAAATGAAACTGCCTTTGGCTATATGGTTTCGGGGGAAACTCATTTTTATACATCGGAAGGATTAGTGGTTGGTAAGGAAGGTAGTTGTGGAATAGTAAGGCGGAATCAATTAATCAAGTCTTTGAAAGTACCGCCTGCCCAAGGAGAATATAAGGCTGTAAATGTTATTCTTAACCAATCTTTTTTACGTAAGTATGCTTCAGAAAACAATATAAAAATTGAAAAGCATTATACCGGAAAAACCTTACTTGATATCATTCCCAATGCTTTTATAAAGGGCTATTTCTATTCTTTACTTCCTTATTTTGAACAACCCGGACACATGACCGAGGCTCTCGTTAATTTGAAAACGAGGGAAGCTATAGAGCTATTGCTAAAATATTATCCTCAGCTGCAGGAGTTTTTATTTGATTTTGAAGACCCGGCCAAAATAGATTTAGAGGCTTATATGAATAAAAACTACACCTATAATGTAACTTTGAGTCAGTTCGCAAAGCTTACCGGGCGCAGTTTATCTACCTTTAAAAGGGACTTTCAGAAACTCTTCCAAGATACACCGGAAAACTGGCTGCGCAATAAAAGGCTAGAGTATGCGCATTACCTGATTAGCAAAAAGCAACAAAAAGTCAGCAATGTGTACATTGATGCAGGTTTTGAAAACCTTTCCCATTTTTCAACGGCATTTAAAAAGTTCTATGGCTATCCTCCTTCTCAAATAAGCCGATAAACGGGGCTTACTTTGGCGATAAATGCACAAATGGGATGATCATTTCTTCCAGCGAAATGCCTCCGTGCTGGAAAGTATTCCGGTAATAACTTACATAATGGTTATAGTTATTAGGGTAAGCGAAAAACTTATTTTCTTTAATAAAGAGGAATATGCTGCTTACGTGCTGGCGTGGAAGAAAAGCATCTGCCGGATGCCTGAGTAGAAACACATCTTTGTTTTGATAGGTGAGGCTTTTTCCCTGCTTGTAGCGTAGATTGGTAGTGGTGTTTTTGTCTCCAATCACTTTTGATGGTTCACCTACCTTGATGGTTCCATGGTCGGTAGTTATAATGAGTTTGCCGCCCACAGCCCTTATGTTTTTCATAATATCACGCAGGGGCGAGTGATTAAACCAGGAAACGGTAATGGAGCGGTAAGCCGCATCATCGCTTGCAAGTTCGCGTATCACTTCCATTTCGGTACGGGCATGCGAAAGGGTATCTACAAAGTTATAGACTATTGCATTCAGCTTGTTGTTGGCAGCCAGGCTATGTATATTATCTGCCAGGCGTTTTCCTGCTTCGAAATTGGTTATCTTGTTATAGGAAAACTTAACGTCCTTGCCCGCGCGTCTGAGCAATCCTTCCAAAAATTCTGCTTCATGGAGGTTTTTGCCACCTTCATCTTCATCGTTTGACCATTTATCGGGGTACATCTTCTCAATTTCCGAAGGCATTAATCCTGCAAAAAGTGAATTACGGGCATATTGCGTACAGGTAGGTAGAATAGCAAAGTACATTTCTTCCTTATCTACCTTAAAGTCTTCTTCAATTATAGGTTGAAGCAGTTTCCATTGATCGTAGCGAAGGTTATCAATCACCACCAGGAATATAGGATGGCTCTCTTTTTCCAAATCAGGCAGCACTTTACTTTTGAGTAGGGTATGCGATAGGGTAGGGACATCTTTATTTTTTCCGTTAAAC
>Ga0206863_1153_pt2 | contig 18250 bp, 22 predicted proteins | sample Alteio_BWOrgCont_41_FD_152634 | JGI IMG/M metagenome (GOLD analysis project Ga0206863, IMG submission 152634) | Enriched cells from forest soil in Barre Woods Harvard Forest LTER site, Petersham, Massachusetts, United States -... | ecosystem: Environmental > Terrestrial > Soil > Temperate forest >...
TCAAAATGCAAGCGGCGCTTTAAAGCTTTTGGGCGAAGCCTACCCTTTTTCAAAAGGCGATCACTTTCTGCTCACCTTCGATAATCATAACTCGGTAAATGGCATCCGGGAATTTGCCAGGAATAAGTCTGTAGACTTTACTTACAGCCCTATTCAAAAAAGCGACCTGCGGATTGACAAGGAAAAGCTCCTCGAAAACCTCCATCAACCGGTTTCAGGAAAAAACAAATTATTCGCATTCCCCGCCCAATCAAATGTATCGGGTGTAAAGCACGATTTGGAATGGATAAATATAGCCAGGGAAAAAGGCTGGGATGTATTATTGGATGCGGCGGCTTTTGTACCATCCAACCGTCTTGACCTAAGTAAGCATACACCGGATTTTGTATCTATATCATTTTATAAAATTTTTGGATATCCCACCGGATTGGGCTGTTTGCTTATTCGCCGAAAGGCTTTTGAAAAATTACGACGCCCATGGTTTGCCGGGGGTACTATAACAATCGTATCAGTGCAAGGCGATGGCTATTATTACGACAAAGACCATGCCATGTTTGAAGACGGCACTATAAACTACCTTGATATTCCGGCTGTAGAAAGCGGTTTGCGCCTTATAGAAAGCATAGGGATAGAACATATACATAAAAGGATAGCTTGCATCACCGATTGGACCTTGAAGCAAATACACTCGCTAAAACATGCCAATGGCAATTCCCTTATTACCGTGTATGGCCCGCAGGATAGTAAAGAGCGTGGAGGCACTATAGCGATGAATTTTTTTGACGAAACCGGGGAAATGTATGACTTCTCGGAAATAGAAACTATGGCTAATGCCAAAAATATTTCTTTGCGAAGCGGATGTTTTTGCAATCCCGGCATCGATGAAATCAACCATTCTTTTGAAGAAAAAGAATTAAAAAACTATTTCAGCAAAAGCGGTCCAAAAGATTATTATGATTTGGTTGAGACCATAGGCAAACGTAGAGGAGCGGTCCGTATTTCCTTTGGCTATATTTCAAACTTCAAAGATGCTTACCGCTTTATAGCATTCGCGAAAGAATTACTGAACAAGAAAAGGTCCAAAGCTGCATAACCTGCCGCTTATACAATATATGGTTATTTCCCAACTTTATCAATTGGCCTGAAACGCAAAGCGCTCCAGGTATCATTAATAGAAATTGCCGTTACAGTTGTAATACCGTATTCTTCCCCTGTTACACGAATGGTATCGCGGTTAATGTCTGTCTTAATCTTTGAAGTGCCTTTGGGATAAGCAACCCATAAGACACTGTCCGGTTCTACGTTTTTCAAATTGTTCTTCAGAAAGTCCAAATACTCTTTGTTGTTATTGATGAAAACCAATGTATTTGTACTTTTTGCACTTCCGGTAAAATTTGTTTTGAAGCCTAGTTTTACAAACTCGCTCCCAATTTCCGTAGGTGCTTTAAGCACAACGCCCTTGTCTTTAAACTTAAACTTTTTGATAATTTCCTGCATTATTCGTTGTGTTTAGAATAAACTGCCATCAAAAATATAAAATTATTTTAATAATGGAAGTGGCAGTGGATGGGCTTGAAAGAAAGGGACATCCCAGAGCCCGCCAAAATGCGCTTCCGTTATTTAAACTATCTGGATACTTCAATAGTCTTCCTATATTTTAATTTATATGTGTTTGTAACCCGATAGTATATAATTTTAAGCATTTTAGAGAGGCCCCTATGGTACCATCCAAATTCCGGTTTATTTTTCAACTGACACTTATAGTTCCGTTTATTTGTGCAACAAACGCCTTTTCGCAACTCAATATAAAAGCTTATATAGCCGATGCGCGAAAAGACATGTCTGACAAAAATTATTTTGACGCCATACAAAAGTTAGATGTCTGCGTAGAAGTAAACCCAAGCGAATATGTAGCCTATTTTTATAGAGGAGTTTGCAAATACTATTTGAAAGACGATTTAGGCGCCGAGCAAGACCTGAATAGTTGCATGTCGGCATACAACCCTATGCTTTATGACGCCTATCATTACAGAAGCCTTGTTAAATACCGCCTGGGAGACTATGAGGGAGCCGTAAAGGATATTGACCACGTTATTAATGGATTGGGAAATGAGCCCGAATTATTGGTAGAAAGAGCCTTCTATAAGCTCTCCGCCCAGGATTTCAAAGGTGCTATCAGCGATTGTAATAATGCTTTGCACGCGCATTATGCGGGCGAAAATGTATACCTGTGCAAAGGCATGGCAGAAAATGCACTTACCAAATATGACAGCGCTTTAACGAATTATGCCATTGCCCTGAAACTGAACCCCAAAGATGAGGAGGTACATATCCGTATAGGAATGACGGATGCTATTCTGGAGAAATATAAAGAGGCTATAGAGCAGTATAGCCAGGCCTTGAAAATAGATTCAACATCTACACTTGCGTATTACAACAGGGCTGAAGCTAACTTGAAACTCAATAATGATAAGGAGGCTATGGAAGATTTTAACCGGGTTATAAATTACGACCCCCAGAACGCGCTTGCCTACTTTAATAAGGCTGTTTTGGAAGCGAATAAAAATGATTATACCGATGCCATTGCAGATTTTGATAAAGTGCTCACATTGAATCCTAAAAATATACAGGCCTTACTCAACAGGGCCAAACTTGAAACTCAAACAAAAGATTACTCCGATGCCTTAGCTGATTATAATGCCACCATTGGATACTTCCCCTATTTTGTGGAGGCATATTATGAAAGAGGACACTTAAAAGAAATATTAAAAGATGATAACGGGGCAAAAGCGGACTATAAACTGGGAAAGGTTATGGGGGAATTAAGCCGCTATGGTGATACGGTGCAGAGAACACGCGATTCCATAACCCTTACACACCTGCTGGCTTTAAATTCCAATTTCAACAATGGAGATCAAAAACTGCCCGATACAACCCACATTGATTTAATACCTCTTTATCATATAGCTTTAAAAGACAATAGCGCCGGCAGCGAAAAATCAGGCTGTATTCCCTTATTCTTTAAAAGAAGTAAAAAAGAATATATCCGTTTTTGTTTAACTAATAAGGAAATTACGACAGGAAATACTTCACAGGAAGGTTCTCAAACCGGATTAAATGAAACCACTAAAGAAAATGACGGACAGGATACAGAAACGCTCCTTGAAAAGGCTGTGCAGGAAACCAATATGCAATTATTTAACGCGGCGGGTAAAGACTATACTGAAATAATAGCACAGGATACAGGCTCTGCCATAGCCTATTTTGCCAGAGGAATAGATATCTGCAGGGAAACGGAAGCACTTGGGCAACTGAATGATGATGGGCAGGATACCTATATAAATAAAACCTACCGTGTGGTACATAATCCGGCAAATGATAACTATGAAAAAGCGGTGGCTGATTTCAGCAAAGTAATACAGATAGAACCTGATTTTGCCTACGCTTACTATAACAGGGCGTATATAAAATATAAGCTGCATGATTTGGATGGTGCAGTGGAAGATTATAATGCCGCGTTGAAAATTGATCCGGACTTTGCCGATGCTTATTACAACAGGGGCATATTATTGTTTCTGCAAAGTGATAAGATAGATGCCTGTGAGGATTTTAGTAAAGCAGGCGAACTGGGGCTTACGGAAGCCTATCTTATTATCAAAATATATTGCTCGCAAGTTACCAAATAGCTTGGAGAGCACCGATACTATTCTGCTGTTGTTATAGCATGGCTATACTTCAGGCCACCAATTCTTCAAACAATCGTTTTGCCGTTTGTTCTAAATCATTGCATAAGCCGGGATGAGGCCTTGATGTTTGAATGGCTGAACTTCTTACAGCGGTTAACCACCTGAAACGAGATGGGATATCAAGTAAGGCTATCGGGCCACATTTTTCGGCACCCATAGCTATCTTTTCAAATGATTGTAAATTCAATTGAATTTGTTCTAAATCCAAGTCTTTGGAAAATGAACGAAGCTTTACTTCATTAATGGTAAAATGCACCTTAATAAATTTTTCGCTTTTACAAAAAAGGATAATACCCACATTGATGAATTCATCCCGTTCTAAAACAGGTAAAACACGGATTATTGCATACTCATATAAGTATTTCTCTTGCATTTTGTGCCTCTTTTGTAAATGTTTCAGAATGACTCAATCGAATACATAAAAATTGGAAATACACTTCCCTAAGTGCTTCAGGAGTTTCCTGCATACCCTCCCAATGCAGCCACTCATCTGGAATAAGTGCTACAATATTTCGGATTTTTTCTTCGGACAACATCTTTTTAAAGTCAGTATTAGTTTGTTCCAAGAAAGCAGCCTGAGGTAATAATACATGATCCTTTATCAAGGGAAAAGGATTTATTGCCTGCGTTTCCCAGCTAGCCCAGGAATGATGAAAATATAAGCAGGAACCATGGTCAATAAGCCACAATTCTCTTTGCCAAATAAGCATATTGGTGTTTTTAAAAGTCCTGTCGATATTCATTATGAAGGCATCCAGCCATACTATTTGTGAGGCAAGTTTTTCATCAACTTTCGTAACAACAGGATCGAACATGATTGCCCCCGATAGAAAATGTAATGCCAGATTCAGTCCCCTACTGGCTTGAAGCAGATCCTGAATTTCTTCATCAGGTTCTGTTCTGCCAAAAGCCTCATCTAAATTAGCAAAAACTAATTCAGGTATTTGCAGGCCTAAAGCGCGCACAATTTCTCCACCGATTAATTCCGCGATTAAGGTTTTTAAGCCATGCCCCGTACCTTTAAACTTTAATACATATTTGAAATCATCATCAGCTTCAGCCAACGCCGGTAATGAACCACCTTCGCGCAAAGGTTGGATATAACGCGTTACATTTACAGTTCTTAAAGAGGGTTTATTATACATTAATTGGGGCTTTATTCTACGGAGTAAATTTTAGTCCATTTTTCAAATGTAGCTATTTTAGTGACAAAGAGGCGTGAAATGGTAGCAGAATTGCCCTGACCCTTTCCCATCTCCCACATCAATGGCAAGTGCAAAGCCCGTCCAAACGAGTTCATCAGTGGACAATATCCATCTTCATTTCCATAGATACCATAAAATTTTTATGGATTGATTCTCAATATATTTTGGAGATTATTTTTAAATCAATATGTGTAGTTAAATAACTTCATGTATATTTGCAATCAAATAACTACGCAATGAATTTAAGACGCGACGTTTTTCAAGCCATAGCAGACCCGACCAGAAGGGCCATCCTCTTGTTGGTTGCTTCACAATCGATGACGGCAGGTGCAATAGCGGCCAACTTTAACACAGCCCGGCCAACTGTTTCAAAACATTTGCAAATACTTACCGAGTGTAAATTACTTAAGCAAGAACAGAATGGCAGAGAAATTAACTATCACCTAAATCCGGATAAGATGAAAGAAATAGCAAACTTCATCGAACCATTCCGCAAAATGTGGGATGACCGGTTTAATGAATTAGAAACCATAATGAAGAAATATAAACCCAAAAAATAGAATAACATGGAACTAAAAACAAAAGTGAATGCCGAAGACGGCAAGCAGGAATTAACTATTACAAGGGAATTTGACTTACCCCTGGAATTACTTTTTAAAGCTTATTCGGACCCTGCCTTGCTTGAGCAATGGATGGGAACGAAAGCACTGAAGCACGAAAGTAAAAAGCATGGCAGCTACCAATTGGAAACAAAAGATGCTAAGGGAAACGTGGTATTTAAAGCCAGTGGCGTATTCCATGAGTTTATCCCCAACCGGAAAATCATTCGTACATTTGAAATGGAGAATGCGCCGTTGGGCGTTCAGCTTGAGGTATATGAATTTGAAAAACTTACCGATGACACCAGCAAACTCAGTATACACAGCATTTATGAATCGTTAGCGTTAAGAGACCAGGTCCTGCAACTGCCCTTTGCTCAAGGCATCAACTGGGCGCATAACAGGCTGCAAGACATAGTAAGCAAATTAAAATAACATATCACATGACAAAAAGCGAGATGAATCCGAAGGTAGATTGGTTCTTCACCAAAGCCACCAAGTGGCAGGAAGAATACGAAAAACTGAGAACGATTGCCCTTGACTGCAGGCTGACCGAAGAATTGAAGTGGGGTTGTCCTTGTTACTCGCTTCAGGGAAAAAACATCGTTTTAATACATGGATTTAAAGAATATTGCGCTTATTTATTTTTCAAAGGGGCTTTGTTGAAAGATGAGCATGGCATTCTAATACAGCAAACACCAAATGTTCAAGTGCCGCGACAGATAAGGTTTACCGGCGCAAAGGAAATAACCAAACTGGCGCCTACCTTGAAAGCCTATATAAAAGAAGCTATTGAAGTAGAAAAAACAGGTTTGAAAGTGACGTTGAAAAAGACTTCAGAATATAAAATTCCGGAAGAATTTCAAAGTAGATTAGATGAAAATCCTGTTCTGAAAAAAGCTTTTCATGCATTGACGCCGGGACGGCAAAAAGGCTACCTTTTTCATTTCTCTCAACCAAAACAATCCAAAACCAGGGAGGCACGGGTTGAAAAATATATGCAACAAATACTGAATGGAAAAGGAATAGATGATTAGAACTAAAAAAATAAAATAAAAAAACATGGAAAAAAGAAAACTGATAATCTATTGGATTGCAACAGCATTATTAGCTATTGGTATGTTGCAAAGCGGGATATTTGCAGTACTTAGAACGGATCAGTGGGTCAAGCTTGTCACTGGCTTAGGTTACCCCGTTTACTTTTTAACCATACTTGGCACATGGAAAATTCTGGGAGTTATAGCCATTTTAGTTCCCGGATTTAAACTTCTTAAAGAATGGGCGTACGCAGGTTTCTTTTTCGCCATGACAGGTGCTCTTATTTCTCATTTGGCTTGCCACGATTATGCTATAAAATCAATTCTTGGGCCGTCCTTCCAGGCACTTTTTGTTATTGTGTCGTGGTACTTTAGGCCGGAAAGTAGGAAGATAGCTTCAGTTAATCAATAAACAAGTTATAGAGAACCTATGTGATAGAGCCCATTTTAAACAGAACTCCGGAATGAAAACTATTATTTGGAAAGGAATACTTTACAATTCCATTGAATATTTTAACTTGACAAGACAAGAAAGTGTATTTATTGTAAAATCAAAAATTATTGGAACCTACGAAGACAAAATATATGCTGTTGCCTATGATTTATTAATAGACAGTAGAAAAATCTTTCGAATTAATCATAGTAACTAGTTTGATTTTCTTACTTTTGCCAAATGGCGACACGAAGCATATCGGGAGTTCCGAAAACGATTACCGAAGATTTAAAACTGAAAGGTTTCAAGATACACGCATTACCTGAAACCGTAAATCTATCTGCCGTTCACGGCAGGCGTGATTTTTATAAAATAGGCCTGGTAACTGGAGCCATGACAGTTTACTATGGTGATAAGACATTAGAAATAAATGATACCGTTCTATTTTTTGTTAATCCCAATGTTCCCCATTCAGTGGTTCGTCATTCTAAAAAGACAACCGGCTATGCTTGTCTTTTTACCGAAGCTTTTATTACGAGCAGAGAAAGGAAAGAGTTATTAAAAAAATCGCCACTGTTTAACGTGGATGCAACACCTGTAATTCCCCTCACCAAAGAACAGACAGAATTTATGACCGGCATTTTTCAAAAGATGCTATGGGTTCATAATAGTGACTATTATTACAAAAATGAATTACTCAAGAGTTGCATAGAGCTTATCATTCACGAAGCACTGAGAATTCAGCCATCACAAAATGTTTTGCCTTATAAAAATGGAACCACCCGGATCACCAATCTGTTTATGGATTTACTGGAAAGGCAATTCCCAATAGATAGCACTGCAGAGCCGCTCAAACTGAGAACGGCACAAGACTTTGCCGGAAGCCTCTCGGTACATGTTAACTATCTTAACCGCGCCGTAAAGGAAGTTACAGGCAAACCAACCTCTGTACATATAGCAGACCGTATTGCCGCGGAAGCAAAAGCCCTTTTACTATATACTGATTGGAGCGTGGCCGACATTGCCTATGGCCTTGGATTCGAATATCCTACTTATTTTAACAACTACTTTAAACGGGTAACAGGCGCTACCCCCAAATCGCTCAGGAAAGAGAAGGTTTGAAAATCATACTTTTTGGTTTGATTCTCGTTAACATGGAACCTCATTTTAAGCGGAATTTTGCATCCTGAATTTTAAATAAAAATAATATGAAAATTTTAATTACCGGTGGTACCGGAAAAGTAGGTAGCAGATTTGTTCGACGCATGCTAGCAAAGGGCCTTGACGTTCGTATCTTAGTGCGTGATGCAGCGAAAACATCGGCATTAGCTGAGCTAGGCGCTGAGGTTGTTATCGGCGATTTAAATAGTATAGATACTTTGCCTCCCGCTGTAAAAGGTGTAGATGCGGTTATACACATAGCTGCATTCTTCCGCAGCTTTACCGATAATGAGGGGATTATAAAGACAAATCATTCCGGAACTGTAGCGCTTGCAAATGCATCCATAGCGGCAGGCGTAAAAAGGTTTGTTTTTACAAGCACCGGCAATGTATATAGTCCGGACAATCGACGTCCTTTAAAGGAAGATGATGTAGTTAACGTTAACGACCCCAGGGCATACTCGTCCAGTAAAATAGCTGCGGAGAATGAACTTATTTCGCTTCATAAAAGCAAAGGGTTTGATGTACGTGTGCTGCGTTTAGGTTTTGTATATGGCGATAGAGACCCTCATATAGAAGAGATAATACCTATATTGAAAAAGTGGAAACGCCATTCCGGGTTTAGAATGCACATGGTACATCATTTGGATGTTGCACAGGCTTTAACACTACTTCTTCACACCGATGGATTAAATGGCGAGATATTTAATGTGGCAGATGACGCACCTATTAGTTTGTATGAACTTGTTGATTCTTTTGGACTGATAGCTGATACATTTGACCCGGCAGAAGGGCCGTTAACCAATCCATTTGAGGGGATAATGGACATTTCAAAACTCAGGAGCAGGACCGGCTTTAGGCCACTTGTACCAAGTTATTATGTGGCGCGTGATTTGGATATTTTGTAATTGTAGGCTACCAACAGCTGCGTTATAGCTATTCACGATACCCCCTAAAGAACCCTTACTTTCATTACCACTTTCTTTACCTTGATTGAGCCGTCAACTTTTATGCCCGGTTTATGCAAATCTTGCGGAAATAATACAGCAAATTGCCGTGGACTTATTTTTAGAAAAGAACAAGTGTCATCATAAAGAGCATAGTCATTCTCCGCATCATATTCTTTGCATGGAATTTGATTAATCAACGGACGTACGCCAATATATTCCTCTCCTGAAATGATATACTGCACATCAATGTATTTACGGTGAGCTTCTAATTTCGCATCAGCATCATTCTTGGTATCATATTCTTGCAAAATGGCAAAAAGAGCCTCTCCATCAACAACGTGTTTACCATTCTCCATCCCGGAAAAATCGGTTTGCTTTAAATATTCAAAAGCCTTTTCAATCAAAGGGCTTATATTTTCATATATGCCGGAGTTTTCAATTTTATCAAAAATCATTTAGTATGTAATTAGGGATTGACAACAGTATTCAGCGCCGAAAATACAAAATGATTTGAACTAGAGAGTTTATACCGCCCAAAGAGCATTTAACCCCTTCTGTAATAGATTAAACTGCTAAGTATACGCGCCTACCGAATATTTGAGAGAATACTATTTCCTTAAGATAGATTTGCATGAAAAGCACCAAACATAAAATCAATTAATTAAAAATATTAATTAAATTCCAAACGGCATGAAAAAACTGGCAGTAAGCACATCGATTTTAATATTATCAAGCATCTTAATTATGTCTAAACCCGCCAGAAGCTTTGTCGAAAGCAAAGGTGGACGGAATTGGGTTCTTATTATTTCACCCCGGACCACGCAACAACATCTGGATAGTATAAAAACAGCGTGGGGAAAAGACAGTATTATTTTGGAGTTTTCCAAACTGAAATACGATGATGCGGGCAAGTTGATTAAGATTAAAGGTACTGTATCAGCCAACATGAGAGGAGGCAATGCCTCTGCAAAATTCAGTTCCGAAAACCTTAAATCGCTTGAAATTAAAGTGGACGATCGTCCAAGCGTATCGGTTAATGGTCAGTAAATATCCTTCCTTGCGGAGGTGAACAACTATAGTGTATGGCCACCAAAGCCATTACTACAGATTATTGCGTCATCCTATTGGCCTGATTTCAACCTTTAATTCCCTCAGCATTTTCATAACACTTCCCATATTAAGCTCTTCAGGCTTGTATAAGTTTATGTTTAAAGAGCATACAAATTCCCATACTTCAACTATTTCTGCCAGCTTAACTTCGTAGGACAAATAAAACCTATTGTCTGAATCTAAAATGATAGTATCTACTTTATCAGGGTGCCTTTTTATTCTTTTGTACACAATATTTTCACGATTTTTCACAAGCACATAAGTACCGCCATCCATTATTTCTGCAGGCGATTCTATAAATTTGCACACAATTATACTACCTTTATGCAAAGGTGTCATTGAATCATCCGTAATAGGAAACGCCCTGTGCTTGCCCGAAAAAAGGAATGGCAACTTATTTATTTCCAAGCTTGTTTCCATAGCATTTTATTTTAATAAGAAACACAAAGTAAGGCTCCTTCCATTTCTTTGTATGGAATTTCGGCAAACACTATTTAATAACAGATAAAGATTCTTTACTAATCGGTAAATGAATTTATTTTTTATGCTATATTTTATAGCCCTTAAGAGTGACGGCCGTCACTCATGCTATTGACAAATGGCATTTTCAGCTTTTTCAGCTTTATATATTTTTGCGCCTGTGTCGTAATTCTATTTTTTAAACCGAATAAATAAAACTATGGCTATCGTTATTAATCTTAAAGAGGGAAACAACCAAAAATGTATTTGCGAAGGAAGTTCCGGTTGGCTGGAACATTGGGAAATTTACAAAGGACTTACTGCCATTTATTGTAGAGCATGCTTAACAAAAACTGATTTGAAAAGGGCACTTGTTGTAAAATCAGAACCTACAGATAAAGATATTTATGTAGTTCCCTTTTGCAGCGTTTGTTATGAAAAAGAGGGTGAGATTAGCATTTGGTCATACAATGAATTAGTTCCGGCTGTTTGTATTTGACAGGGCGCAGTATACTTATCAGCAAGGTCACAAAAGATGGTAATACTAAGATTTAAGGTTACTGAACTTGGCTGTGTCCTTTATTTTAATATGGCCGCTTATCCTGTCTATTTTTATAAGCCCTTTGGCTTTAAAGTCAGATAATCTGCGACTTACAGATTCCTTTGCTACACCGGCCAATGAGGCAATATCACCCCTGTCAAATGGAAAATCATCTTGTCCCTTCTGGTATATATGACTATAAAATGACAAGGCATCCGCTATTTTCTTCGTGCTTGAATTATAGGCAAGTTTCAGCATTTTATCCCCGGCTTCTAAATAAAGGCATAATACTGATTTGATAAGTTTCAGGGCCACATCGCTGTTTGAATCCAGTATCTGCAAAAATTCTTCCTTGGGAATGTATACCAATTCAGATGCTTCAATAGCAGTACAAAACTCCTGCTGGCTATTTTCCAGGAATGACGCATGTCCGAATATATCGCCTTCTTTATGCAATCCTATAATAATTTCTTTCCCCTCATCATTCATTTTGAATGTCTTTACCTTTCCTTTAACCAGGGAGAAAATAAAGTTCACCGGATCGCCTTCCAGGTATATGGCCTGTTTTGCCTTTACCGTTCTATTTAATTTATAGGGCGAGGAGGAAAATATATGGTTAAAATTGCTGGTATCATTAATAAGGGTAGTCAGTCTTTTAGTTTCATTTTCAAATCTTTGCTTTATCAATAAGCTTTTCTTTAGCTGTATGCTTATCACTTCCAGCACATCTTCATCATTGGGATTTATAAGGTAATCGTCAGCGCCCAAATTCATTCCTTTTCTAAGTCCTTTAATGTCGGGTTTGGAGCTCCAAAAAATAAAGGGAGTATTAGTCATGTGCGGAATATTATGAATGGCTCTTAATACCCCGTACCCGTCCAATTCAGGCATATTTACATCGCATAATATCAAATCAGGTTTATGTTTTCCCAGTATCTCCAATCCCTTTTTCCCATTTTCAGCGGCCAATGTTTGATAGCCTGATAATGATAGCAATTCTACCATACTTTCACGTTGGATATCGCTGTCATTTATTACTAAAATGGTTGACTTATTCATTTTATTGTCAGAGGTTTTTTGTGTAAGTTAGGCAATATTAACTTCTGTGTATCATTAGGCATTGACAACGGACACTATTTAGCATGACTGTTCACCATATTGGTATACGCAAAACACTATAAAAATGTTATCAATATATTCGGGCATTTTTGTGCGTACTAAAAACCGATCAATAAAAAAGCCCCGATTATAAATACCGAGGCTCTATCATAAATGCTAATTTAAATTTACAATCCTTTCCCATAGGATTCTGTTTCATCCATTTCTTCATCATCCGAAAGATCATCTTCCTCTATTTCATCTATCTCATCGTCATCAGGAATATCATCCACTTCATCATCATCCGGCATATCCCCCGTTTCCTGTGTTTTCTTTTTTTGAACGGGACGCATTGGTTTGTCCCCCGGCTCCCGGGGGGTATCACCGGGCTGATTTGGATTGGGGTCTCCCTGATTTATCTTTCCTGACTGCTGAGGCTTACCGGTAGTTGATAAGGGCTTATCAGTGGGAACAGGTGGCTTATCCTTGCTTTTTTCCGGTGATGGCGAAGAAGGAGGAGCAGGATGCTTTTTTTCGGATTGCTGTTTTCCCGTTTCGGGGCTTTTCTCTTCGTTATTCATGGCGTTTAGTATTAAAAGATTAAAAAAATTAATTATTAGAATTATGAATGGATATCTATCCTAATTTTCAAGTGCAAGATATAGCGTAAACTATTTTTTATATTTAAAACTCGGCAGGTAGTTGGATATATATGTTGAACAGAAAATATGAATCGCTAAAAAACCCCGGCTTTAATGTGCCGGGGTTTCCAAAGTCTTCTCTGTTTGACATTACTGATTATTCATCAGTGTCTTTACGCATTCCGGTTTTGTTGCCGGAATTTTGAGACATCCCTTTTGATGGGTGCAATTTGTCCGGTTGTTGATTTGACTTGCCGGAATTAGCTCCTGAATGCGAGCCTGAATTGCCTCCCATTTGAGAGCCTGATTTGTCAGGTTGTTGGCCTGATTTACCCGAATGGTCATTTCTGCCCGGGTTTTCATTTTTTTGCTTGTTCATAAGGTTTAAATTAAAATTATTGATTTTTAAATTGACATTGCAAAGTAAAGTCATGATAGTTTTTTTATTGTAAATTTTCGGTGGACACTCACCTACCTTAGTTAAAGAAATTTTTTGCGTGGTTAAATGAATATTCCTGGCAAACTACTATTCTAAACGATAGAGAAGACAAGCATTCTGTTATATGGAAGGAGGGATAAATCATTTCAACCCTACATATATCATGTTCAACGAAATTATAAAAAAATATTTCAAAAGAGCGTTTAACTTGCTTTCGAATTATAAAGTACCAATTATTAAAACTAAAACACAAATGCTATGAAAACCTTAAAAATTCTAACCACTGTCGCGTCTATATTTGCAGCGTCAGCTTTACTGGCGCAGGATGCTTCCCCCGCATCTGATGATGACCGTGATAATTTGCGAATAGGCATCAAGGGTGGTGTAAACTACGCTAATCTTTACGATACAAAAGGGCAAAGTTTTGCGGCCAGTTCGCTATGGGGCCCCGTATTTGGAGGGTACTTATCTGTTCCTATAGGAACTTATCTAGGTATTCAACCCGAAGTGCTTTATTCGGGCAAAGGATATTCAGGGCAGGGAACCAGTATTTTCGGACCCTATTCTTACACCGACCGGTTGAATTTTCTGGACACCCCCCTCATGCTGCAATTTAAGCCTATTCCACATCTTTACTTACTGGGCGGACCTGAATACTCTTACTTACTGTCGCACACTTATACATTTAACCAGGGAGTAACGAGTTCGACTACAGAGCAGCAATTTAACAACGATAATATCCGCAAGAACGTTTTCGGCCTCATCTTCGGGCTGGATATTGATATGGGCCATCTTACACTGGGAGGCAGAATAGCATGGGATTTACAGGATAATAATGGCGATGGAACATCTACACTACCCCGTTATAAAAACATCTGGGGGCAGCTAACATTGGGATTGCATATATAAAACAGAACGCAGTCCTTGTCAAACTGGGCGAACGAAATGTGTTTCACTGATACTGAAACTTTCGATTCGCTCAGTTTTTATATTTTTTACTATTAAACAGGAACTTTGAACGCTATATATTATAGCAACAGATATAATAGCCTATGATATCGATTACGATGATGGCAATAATGATAGCCGTTTTAAGCATATTCAGCTTAATGTATTTATTGCTTTCCTTTTTTGATTTTATATTTTCTATCGCATTTTTTATGCTATTAGGAATTCTTACAAAGGCGCTCTCGCTTTTAGAAATATATTCATACGCCCCGCTTTTCAGGCAGTCTAAAGCAACCTGTAGGTTATCCTGGCCTGAAAGCATTATTACTATTGTATTTTTCGATTTCAATGCTACTTCCCTTACCACATCCACACCATTCATAGCATCCAGATTTCCCTTATCACTCAAATTATAGTCAAGTATAATAATGTCCGGTGATTTATTTATATTCTGAATGCATTCTTCCCCGGTTGGGTATTCTGATATTTTTAATAATGAACCAAATTGTTGATGTAAACTATTTTTCAGCAAGACCCGAAACATCTTATCATCATCTACCAAGAATAGGGAGTATTCTTTTTGTGCCTTCATACAGTTGTTTTATTCTTATCCATATATGTTCTTATCAAACTCATCTAACAAGCACTATAGGATGCACCGGTAAGTTAATGTCATGCATATTCTCCTGCAAAACATTTTCGTTGAACGATTGAAAAGGCAGGTTAAATATATTAAACTAGCAGATAGAAATGACAGCACCAGTTTCCTAAATTGTAAAAAAGAGAGGCCATAAAAAATAGCCTGTATTATCTACTAATTAAAGCACGACATGGGAAGGAGGGGATATTCAATCAATGACTTTATCCAATCTCTTCAGTTCTTCTTTCAATTCAATGATGGCTTCCTTACAAACGCTTTTAATTTTTCCGACGAGGGCGGGTATTTCATTTATATTAGATTCTTTGGCAGCATACTCTTCTAAAAGCGGTATATCATTTGTTATCTCCGTAAGGCCTATGAACATAATAGAAGGTTTTATTTTATGCACTGTCTGGCTAAGTAATTTCCATTCTTTATTTTCCGTAGCCTCCTCCATGCGTTCAATAGCCTCAGGGGTTTGCTGAATAAAAACATTCAATATTTGAACAATAAAAGCATCCCTTCCTTTGGCAAGTTCTCGCAGGTAGGTAAGGTCGGTATGCCGGCTTTTATGTTTTCCACGGGGAACTAATTTGATATCTTCCTTATTCAAATGTGTAATATGAAGGGCCGTCAATATTTTCAGATATAATTTTTCAGGTTCAAAAGGTTTGGAAATATATCCGTCCATACCGGCTTCAAGACATTTTTCTTCTTCGCCCGGAAGCGCGTGGGCTGTCATGGCAATAATGGGAATATTTTTTTTCGGTGGGTGTAATTCTGTTCTTATCTTGCGTGTAGCCTCATATCCATCCATTCCCGGAAGCTGAATATCCATAAGTACTATATCAAAGTCTTCCTGTTGTATCTTTTCAAGTGCTATAAAACCATTTTCAGCTATATTTATTTTCCAATTCCAGTCGCTTAACACTTTTTCAGCGAGCATGGCATTAAGTTCGTTGTCTTCAACCAGCAAAATCCTCAGTTCCTCCGTGGGTATTACTTTTATTATTTCTTTCGTTATGTTTTTTTTCTTTTCCAGGCTACCTGTTCCCTTTTTCAACCTGAGTACGAAGCTGAAAATGGAGCCTTTGTTTATTTTGCTGCTAACTGTAATTATACCTTGCTGTTGCTCAACAAGCTGTTTTACAATAGCCAGTCCAAGTCCTGTACCTCCATATTTCCGGGTAGTTTCGGAGCCTGCCTGTGTAAAAGCTTCAAATATAGTTGGCAATACATCCTCCGCTATTCCTATGCCTGTGTCAATAACAGAAAATTTTAATTGTATATCTTGAAATTCTTCTTTTACTGTCTCCACTTTTAATATAACCTCGCCCCGTTTTGTAAATTTTATAGCGTTGCCGAGCAGATTCATTAATATTTGATTGAGACGGGTAGGGTCGCCAATAACATATTCACATGTACTTTTATCAATATCTGTTATAAGCTTAATATCTTTTCCGCGTGCCTTGGGCAACAAAAGCTCGGTGAGGGACAATAACGCTTCTGACAGATTAAATTTAATATGCTCAAAATTTATTTTCCCCGAACGGAGCTTAGAAAAGTCGAGTATATCATTCACTATAACAAGTAAATTCATACCCGATGTCCTTATAATATCTATGTAATGCTTTTGCTCCACAGTAGGGTTTGTTTTCAACAAAAGCCTTGTAAAGCCTATTACCGCATTCATGGGTGTCCGGATTTCATGGCTCATATTAGCCAGAAACTGCTCCTTAACCTGCATGGTTTCTTCCAGTTCCTTCTTGGTTGACTTTAGATCCTCATTTGCCCTGCGCAATTCTTCTTCCATCTGCTTGCGTTGTGTAATGTCCGTATCAATGGCAATTATTCTGCCTACATTGCCATTATTATCCAGCACAGGAGTAAGGGTTGTAATGGTCCAATATTCCCTATTGTCTTTGGAATAGTTTTTGCTTTCGTAGGTGACAGGCGCTTTCCGATTAATTACTTTATCATAGTTCTCGGAGTCCTGTAAAATGCCTGCCGAATGGCCTCTGCGCAATATTTCTCCGCGGGTATTTTTTACTTCATCGAGTTTATATCCTGTCAGTTTTGTAAACCCGTCGTTTACCCATTCTATAACCCCGTTTTTTTTAGTTATACTAACTGAGTTGAAGGATTTGGTAGCTGCAATGGCAAGCTTTTGCATCTCTTCTTCCTCCATCCTTTCCGTAACATCCTGCCTTGTCCCTACTATTTTTATAGATTTACCTTCCTCATTTGTCAGCACTTCGCCCAGGGAATAAAATGTACGGATAGACCCGTCATTCCGGATTATCCGGTAATAAAAGCTAAGAGGTTTTTGATCATTCTTGCTTTTCTTTATAATTTCTAAAATACCGTTTCTGTCATCCGGATGAATACAGGCTAATAATTCATCAAACGAAAAGGGGCCTTTTGATGGTTCTACTCCAAGTATATCGAAAAGTTCATCGGACCAAGTTACTTTTCCCGCTACAAAATCCCACTCCCAACTTCCAATCTTCGCAATTTTATTCGCCAGGGCAAGTTTTTGTTTTTCCTTTTGAAGGTCAAGCGTTTTTTCTTCCAATTCTTTAGCTCGCGCCGACAGAGAATGTAAAAGTTTATGCCTTTCAATACTGTAATTTATGGAACGCCGCAGCACTTCTTTATTTAAATTTCCCTTCACCAAAAAATCCTGGGCCCCTATCTTTACCGCCTCAATCCCTATGGTCTCGTCTTCCAAACCTGTAAGCACAATAATGGGGATACGGGGCTCTCCGGCATGGAGCTTATTCAGGGTTTCCAGTCCCCGGCTATCTGGCAGCGAGAGATCGAGAATAATAACATCTACAGAGAGAGCCTTTATTAACTGCATACCCTCTATCAGGGAATCGGCAATTGTTATGGCATATTTGTCTTTATAAACATCTTGCAAATAAATGCTTATAAGCCTGCTGTCAGCCGGATTATCCTCAATTAGTAGTATGTTCCCTTTATCATCCACTACAATAGCGTTGTTTTAATGGTAAAATAAAACACAGAACCGCCGCCAGGTCTTGGTTCCACCCATATTCTACCGCCATGTCGTTCAACAATCTTTTTACAGATGCTCAAACCTATTCCTGTTCCGGGATATTTATCCCTGCTATTAAGCCTTTGAAATATTACAAATATTTTATCCGAATATTCGTTTTTAATTCCAATACCGTTATCTTCAACCGAGAATAAATATTCATCCTCTTTCACCATTCCCGA
>Ga0206863_1211_pt1 | contig 18182 bp, 16 predicted proteins | sample Alteio_BWOrgCont_41_FD_152634 | JGI IMG/M metagenome (GOLD analysis project Ga0206863, IMG submission 152634) | Enriched cells from forest soil in Barre Woods Harvard Forest LTER site, Petersham, Massachusetts, United States -... | ecosystem: Environmental > Terrestrial > Soil > Temperate forest >...
TCCTGCACAATAATGTAATCGCCCGTAGCCGATGCTATTCCGGTATGGATGGCAGCTCCTTTGCCTTCATTTTTTTCCTTGCTGTACAATACAATTTCAGTGGGTATACCTAAGCTATCGCGGCGTTCATGGAACTTTTCTATGTAGTTATTTAAAATAGTAAGGGAATTGTCTTTTGAACAATCATTTACTATGATAATTTGCTTGCCAACGTTATAATCAATGGGAGCTTCTATCACCCTGTCAAGTAGCTTTTCAATAGTTGCCGCTTCGTTATATACAGGTATAATAATTGACAGAGTTGCCATAGATTTTTGGAATAAGAGCCATAAAAATAAGAGTAATATATGAGTTGTGTAAAAAATAAGTTAATAAAGTGTAAAGTTGCCTGCCGCAATTATGTGTTAGTGGGGTAGGAGGGAGGTATGAAAATATACTTCATTCTGGCGCGTCATATACAAGTAGCATTTATTCTATACTTTTGTGCAAAGTAAAATGACGTTTAAAAAGGGAGATAAGAAAATAATTAATGCCTGGGCATCGTATGACTGGGCTAATTCGGTGTATCACCTTGTAATTACTTCCACACTTTTCCCCATTTATTACGAAGCTGTCACTGGTTCGGGAGGGCTTCACCGGATAAGTTTCCTGGGATTCTCTTTTCTGCCCGATGCGCTTTATACCTATGCGCTAGCCTTTGCTTTTTTAGTTATTGCAGCTATATCACCCTTGCTTTCGGGCATTGCAGATTATAGCGGCAATAAAAAAATATTCATGAAATTCTTTTGCTATATGGGGGCATTGGCTTGCAGCCTTTTATATTTCTTCACCGCTTCTAACTTATGGATAGGCATAACAATGGTTGTATTTGCCTGTATAGGCTATGCGGGCAGTATCGTATTTTACAATGCCTATCTCCCTGAAATTGTAGAGCACAAAGACCAAGATCGTGTAAGCGCCAAGGGTTTTGCTTTTGGGTATATAGGCAGTTCGATATTGCTTATTATAAATCTTATAATGGTGGAAAAACCTTCTTTAATAGGGCTTTCCGGCGATAGTGCTGTAGGAATGGCTACCCGTATATCATTTATAACTGTGGGTGTCTGGTGGATCGCGTTTGCGCAAATAGCGTTCCGTTATTTGCCGACCAACCCTTTTGGAGAAGTGAAAAAACAAACAGTGCGAAATATATGGAAAGGCTATGGGGAACTGGTGAAAGTGTGGAATATGTTGAAAACCACTAAGAGATTGAGGCGCTTTTTAATTGCATTTTTTGTTTACAATACCGGTGTGCGAACCATTATGCTGGTAGCGAATTTATTTGGATCGGATACTTTGCATTTGGCTGCCGGGCAACTTATTCCAACCATACTGATTATCCAATTTGTAGCTGTTGGCGGAGCTTATATATTTTCTTACGTAGCCAAAAAGAAGAGTGATATATACATGCTTAAATGGGCTATCTTTATTTGGAGTGGTGTGTGCATAGGTGCCTATTTTACCTATACAGCATATCAGTTTTATGCGCTTGCGTTTTTTGTGGGATTGGTTATGGGCGGGGTACAAGCCCTATCGCGTTCCACTTATTCCAAAATGTTGCCTGTAACGGAAGATCATGCTTCTTTCTTCAGCTTTTACGATGTATGTGAGAATGTAGGCAGTGTGCTGGGTTTATTCCTGTATGGCTGGGTATATGACTTTACCCATGATATGCGAAATTCTATTGCATTCTTACTCTCCTTGTTTGTATTCGGATTCATATTACTCAACAGGATTCCGAAGGATAAATTGGTGAATGCTTAGTGATTTTTTAATTACATTCCTGTATTCTAATGAAATGTAATTGTCACCCTGAACTTGTTTCAGGGTCGCAAATAATAATAAGTTGGTTTTATTGGGATGCTGAAACAAGTTCAGCATGACAAATATTATTTCCCAAATCCATCCTCCTGCCACATGTATTGCCGTGTATTCAGGTTGTAGTAAGCCATTTTATCGTTGATGCTAACCTTTAATAAATTATACTGCATTGATTTTGTATCTGTCCATATACACGGTACAATAAAGTTCCCTGCCTTGTCAATCAAGCCATATTTACCATTTTTAGTAACGAATGCTATATCATTTTTAAAATCGCTTGCTTGGTTGAATTGAGGTGTAATGGCTATCTTTCCATCTAAAGAAATATATCCAAATAAACCATCCAATTTTACTTTTGCAAGGCTATCGGAAAATGGATAGGCAGCATCGTACTTGCAGGGAATTACCAGTTTTCCTTTTTCATTAATATAACCCCATTTTTTATTAATCATAACCGGGGCGAGCTCTTGAGAAAAGTATAAGGCATCATCGTACTTACACGGAATTACCAATTTCCCTGTGGTATCTATATAGCCCCTTTTTTTGTGCCATTGAACCTTGGCAAACCCATTACGGAAATTGCCATCAGTAAGTAAATCGGGAGTAAACTCATATTTCAAAGGGACCCGTATTTTTCCTTCCCGGTCGCAATATCCTAAGGAAATGCCCTGAACCAATAAGGTCAGTCCTTCGGAAAAATCACCAATATTATCATAGTTTGGTGGGCATATCGTATTGCCATGCATATCAATCAATCCAAACTTCCCATTGATTTTTACTTTAGCCAAACTATCATTGAACCGGTCTGCCCAATCGTAATTGCATTGAATTACAAAATTGCCTTGATGGTTGATGTAGCCATACTTGTTGCTATTGTTTTCAACACTTGCCACTCCTTGTGAAAAATCTAACGCGTCCAGGTATTTAGCCAGAATAATTTCATCACCCAGCAGGTTAATGTAGCCAAAGAGATTGTTTTTTTCTACCTGCGCAAATCCTTCCGAAAATTCAAGTATTTCCTGGTATTCAAAGGGTACTATTACCTGTCCTATACTTGATATAATACCATAAAGCCCACCTTTTTTAACAATGGAAATAGTTTTGCAAAAATGGTCAGCTTCTTCATAAATGCAAGGAATTACCATTTCTCCGTGTTTATTGATAAATCCTATTTTATCATTAATAGCGACGGCAGCAAGCCCGTCGAAAAAAGCGGAGTCGGCCCATTCATACTTGCATGGAATACGTAGTTTCCCTGTGCTGTCTATATAACCCCATTGAGAGCCCTGTTTCACAGGATAGAATACTGTTTTTGAAAGTATCAAATCACTATCGGCATATTGCAGGTATGGATAATCCGGGTAGGTATTTTGGAAGCGTACAAAAGTTTCCGGTTTTCCATCCATTGTGTACGTGGAATAAATTTTCCGCCAGGCGTACTTTACATTTTTATTCGCGGGATATTGCTTTACGAAGAGATGATACTCATCCACAGTTTGGCTTATTGTTGAAAGCCTGTAAACGGAATCTTCGGCAACTCCTTCGTATGGGCTTTTAGGATATTCTGCCATAAAGTCAACATAGTTTTTCACGGTATGTTCTGCTGTCAGCGTTTGGAACAGAAGTATTTCATATCGCTTTTTGGATTCGTCAAATTCCAGGGAGTTGGGATAAGTTTCCATAAAGGTTCTATATGCTTGATAGGTATTTTCCTTGCTCGCTATACCGAAAGCAAGCAGGTCCCTTAACTTCATTACCTGTGGAATTTTGGTTGAGGTAGTGTAGGTGCTTAAGTAATGTGCATAATCCTCCATTGTATTATGGGCAGCGGCAATGGTAAAAGCATTGTATTCAATACTATCTTTTAAAGCATTTATGGTGGTTGAATCAATCCCCAGCGGTTTCCATTTTAATTTTTGTTTGGGCGAAACAGCCGGATAAGCAGTCTTTGCCTTCAAAACATAAAGATAAGCCGTATCCAGGTTGTAAAAGTGATTGTTGCTATGTGCGGCAATTATACTCAATCCGTATGCAGCAGCAGCATAATCGCTTTGGCTTTTTAGTTCTTTATTGAAAATGGTACGTGCTTTAAAATAGTCGTAAATGGATAGTGCCTTAAAAGCATTTTCTATTCCCCCAGCATAAAGTACAACAGGAGATAATACGCAAAGCATAATAAACAGGATACTTGCCTTTTTCATAATGCAAAGTTAATTTATATGCGTGAAAGATAATAAAGCAGTGTGCTTTTAAGAGAAAAACGGGGAGTGCAAATTCTCCTTAGATATTAAATACCCTCGAAATAGAGAATCCTAATTTAAAGCCGCCTTTCAGCCAGTTGCCCTGGGTGTAGGGTATTATGTTATTCTCATCAAGGTAAGAGGCATTGGTAAAGTTTATTTCAAATACGTGTCCACCCGTTTCCACTTCATATCCTATGGAAACGGGATTGTGAAAAGCATTTGCATTATTATTCATACGGTATTGGGAGATGATATAATAGTAATCAAAAACTATACTGGAATGCTTATTTAACATGATTCTGCCGCCTGCTGCTGCAAAAGGAATATTATTTTCATCGGCCGCATTTTCATTGCTGGCGTTATCGGCGGCCAGAAGATAATTACGATGTTGAAAGCCACCTAATAGTTCTAATGAAATATGATCATTAAAACGGCGGTCTAAAATAAATTCGCTGAAATAGGAAAGCTTATCTGCAAATGAACGCGGCGTTGTAGAGTCTGTTCCATAAAAAGTGGAATTTAATTCAGGGGTTACCCCTACATCTTCATAAAGAGCAAGTGATACAGGTGTAACAGATGTTTGTGTAAGCAGTTTATATTTTGCATCTAAGTCAATTAATTCCTGTTGTTTGCTCCGTGAAATTCCCACCATCAAATTTTTAATTACTCCGAATTGAAAGGCAAATTCAATATCGGAAGCTATGTCAAAGCCTGCCAGGGTATGAAAACCTCCATTACCTTCTCCACCCACGTTTCCGAACCTGTGTAATATGAAAAATTCCATTACGCCCGGATCAACCACTTTAGTAGTTTGTACATTAACAAGCTTAGTGTCTTTCCAGGTAGAAGGTATTTTTTGAGCGCCTTTCTTAGCCGTGTCAACCAGTTTTAAAAGGTCATCTTGCGAATTTGCAGTAAAGGAAATGAAAAATAAGGCCAGGGTAAACAATAAGGAGCAGTATTTTATTTTCATCACGAAAAAGTATTACTTAACGGTATATGGTTTCATAGTTGCGGTAAAGGTAATAGCAATCTGCTTTGCCACATCACTTCCGATTACGGTTGGCACTTTTATATTGTAGTCGGTTAATTTAACAGCGAATTTGGAAGTCAAAACAATAACTCCATTTTGAATACTTATGGTTCCAGGTATAGTGATAATTTTTTGCACACCATGCATGTCCATAGTACCCGTTACAGTGACGTTATTCACTCCGTTTTTAGTATAGTCAACCTTTTCATTTACTTTGCCTTTAAAGATAGTATTTGGATATTTATCACTTTCCATATAGTCTTCGTTAAAGTGTTCCTGCATCAGTTTCTTTTTGAAAATAAACTGTTGATTGGCAATACTGATTTGTATATCACCGGTAGCAGTACTCATTACCGGTTTTGAAACACTATTTACCGCTGTAATATCCTCAATGGTTGCTGCTGAAAAGAAACTTACACGGCAGGAATCTGCCATATAAATTTGTCCTTCGCTTTTTGCAAGGAAAATAAACGATGCTATTAAAAATACGGCAATTTTTTTCATGATGATAGTATTTAATTATTGTGGACAACCCCTATCCATCCAGGCCTTGAATTTAGGCAGCATACAGGATGGATCCCAACCATTTTGGGGTGTTAATGGCATACGAGGTGAGCTCCCAAACAATCCTTGGTAAAGCAGTCCGTTTTGATAATTTGCATATATGCCCGCATAGGTGGAATAATCATAACCGCTAGCTGAACCATAGGAATGGCAGGACATATTATTTACACCGCACTGAACATTAATTATTGCCTGCATGGAATGGCTGCTATCCGAAGAATAGGTAAGATCAAGGGTATCACAATTAGAGACATTGACGCTGATTGGAGCGGCGCCTTTCTTGTCTTCACAGGCATTAATAAGTATAACCGTTAATAACACAACAATGCTAGCAACAAATCTGATTTTCATAATGGTTTTATTATTTGCAAATATAATAAGCAAACTGCCCTTGAGGTCGCTTCTCAACTACATAGATGAATTTTTATTGAAAAGGTTGGATAAAGAATTTATTTTATGGCTACTGTACCCTATTCAGCAAAAAAGGTATATGCAAACTTACATATACCTTTTATTTTGTCTGAACATTTTTTTTGCTTGAATATATAGCAGGCGATATTACTGACCTATAATATCGGGGGCAAGTGATGCGGCAGCGGTCATCAAACCGGTTGAATCCGCTTTCGACCATTTACATTGGTGGATGGCGGTTGCCAAATCTCCGGCAAGAGATGTAAATTGAGCAGTAGTAATATTCATACCATGGTGAACTTGCTTCATCGAAGCTGCTAACCCCTGGCTTGCACCCGGTCCATCGTAAATATTAGGGCCACTTGTTGCTGTAACTAAGAAGTTATACAAACTTGATACGAAGTTGTATTCGTTATTTGTGCTTCCATTAAAGGCTGCAACAAAAATACTGTTAATGTTATTATCGGCAACCACATTGGCCACAAAGTGAGTGTTCAATGAATCTATTCCTGCATACATCCCTTCATTGCTGAATATGGTGCCTGCATAAGGATTAGCTGTAACGGTAGTAGTAGTGCCAGGCTCAGTTACCGTGTTTGTTTTGGTACAATTTGTCAGGGAAAATGAAGCTACTATCATAGAGCTTCCCAATAGGATAAATTTTGCTTTTTTCATGGTTTTGAGTTTTAGGTTTGGTTTAAGTTTATTATAGAAATTAATTACGGATACACAAGAATCTTTTTAACATTGAAAAGCTGCCCATCATACCCGCTACAGGGCAAGTAGGGCCGGTGGCCACAATGGCTTTCGGAGTGATTTCTACATGGCTCCAAACACTTAACTTGTTTTGAATATCATCTTTACTTACCACGTCAGGATAAAATACTACACTCATTATTTTGTCTGCCGGCTTAAGGCAGGTTGCCAACACACCGCTTGTTTTTTGAAGTTGCGTGTTCAGCATAGTAAAGGCGCTGTTATCCTTGATATTGCTCAAATCAAAAAGAGCGAAATTTTTAGGCTTTAACTTATCTGCGGGGCTGGGCCCGTTCCAGTTGGCCCAGGTAAAAAGCGCGAAAAATATTGTTAATACGGTTATTCCGCTGATTTTAAAAATGCTCTTTAGTCTATTCTTTTTCATGCTATGTGTTTTAAATAGGTTGGTAAAGGGCACTTACGGAATAAGTTCGTGCATGGATTTGCCACAACAAAAATACCTTACCCATATTTCGCCGTATGGCACAACATAAAAAAGGCCTATGCCTTTACGCACAAGCCTTTGAGGTTTGTTTTAACGGGAGAATATTTTATTGCTCTACAATAATTCTTTGCATGGTAGATTTACCGTTAGCTATAAGTTGGATGATGTATATGCCTGATTTAATTTCGGAAGGAAGTAATAGTAAATGCTTTTGCTCACCTTCAGTTCCCATAGTATTTATCAAAGTAGAAATTTTTTTGCCATCTATTCCATATATGTTTATTTCTACGTCTGATGTGCGTTGTAACATATACGTAATATTGACTTGCCCTTTGGCAGGGTTGGGGAACAAGGAAAAAGAAGTTTTGGCATTTTCCAGAGCACTTATACCTGCATCTACATTTTCAGGAATTGTAAGTGTGGCCGTATATACATAGCTGCCTGTGGGTACAGAGTTTCCCTTGCCGCAGTTAAATGCGCCATAAAATGTTACAGATCCTGTTCCTGCGGCAGGTGCTTTCCATTGAAAAGTCCACACCACGGAATCGGTACCTTGATAGCTATACTGTGTTTGTTCAATATATTTCGTAGAGGTAATCTGCGTTTGAGAGGGATTTATATTGATAAGTGTACCTAATTCTTTGCCACTTGCATTTTGAGGAGATATTTCAAACCCGAAAGAAGTAAACCCAATTTGAACGGCCTTAGCAGTTATGGTATAAACACTGTCGGGAGAATAACCTGCGGCGGGAACATTGGAAGAAATCCAAGGCTTAGAGCCTTGCAAAGGATGAGAATTGTGGCAATTGGAATAATCACAGGTTTTTCCATCGTAAGGAGAACCGGTGTACCCTGCAAGCGGGCCATAGTAATAGGCCTTACTATTTTCAATATTACTAAAATAGAGCAGTCCTCCCATCATAAGAGTCATTAGAGCAATCGCAATTTTCTTTTTCATAATCAGAAGATGTTTTTTAGCCAAATATATAACGGGCATTCTTGATTTTCAAGCATCTCATTCTTGTAGATGAAATTTAATATAAAAAGGTTGTGTGCAAGAAGTTTACAACAATCCTAAACAAACCTCTTTGTCCTTATCTAATTGAGTTTTCAATTCGGCAAGGCTATTGAATTTTTCCTCCTCACGAATTTTTTGATGAAAGCCTACACGGATGGTTTTATCATAAATGTTTTGATCAAAATCAAAAATATGTACTTCAATGCTTCTTCCTTTATTTTCGATGGTAGGATTCATACCAACACTCAGCATGCCTTTATATTGTTTCCCCTCATAATGGGCATATACCGCATATATTCCATCGGTGGGAATAAGCTTTTCTGAATCATCTACTTCCAGGTTAGCTGTCGGGTAGCCCAATTCTTTACTGCCTATTTTCATTCCATTTACTACTGTAGCGGTTATAAAATAGGTATAGCCCAGATAAGAATTTGCGACTGGCATATCACCCGTACTTATGGCATAGCGTATTTTGGTGGAACTTATAGCTATATCGCCTGATTTCAGGGGGGATACTTCTTCCACATTAAAACCATAAATAGGTCCCCATTCTTCCAATTCTTTAATAGAACCTTTGCGTCCATGCCCAAAACGGTGGTCATATCCAATAACAAGCGTTTCCGTTTTAAGTTTGCCTAGCAGTATGTCTTTCACATAGTTTTCGGCAGATACCTGTGATAACTCTTTTGTAAATGGATGTATAATAAGATTTTGAATGCCTGCTTTTTCTAATAACTCACTACGTTCTCCCAGGGTACTGAGAAATAGCATTTTAGCAGTATCGGGGAAAAGAACCTGGCGAGGATGGGGATAGAAGGTAAGCAATACACTTTCGGCGTTTTTAGCTTTCGCAGTAGTGCAGACCCTGTCTAATATAGTGCGGTGCCCCCTGTGAACGCCATCAAATGTACCTGTAGTGACCACATTTCGGGCCTTACCGGAATTTGCAAACTCGTCAATGGAATGGAAAATATTCAAGGCTTGATAGGAAATTATGGGGTAAAAACGAAAACAAAACTGAATCTTGTGAGGAGCCAAAAGTACGAAACATCTATAAAAACGGGAATTAAACCCTGCCGGCTAAAATGTATAACATTCATTATTAAGGGTATAATTTACATTTTTAATTCATAATTCAAAAAAGTCTTACCTTCGCAGCACTTTTTAAAAAAACATTCATGTCAACAGCCGGAAATAAGGGTAAAATCGTACAGATTATAGGCCCTGTAATAGACGTAAGATTTGAAGGTACAACCCTTCCTAATATTCTTGATGCTTTGGAGGTTACCCGTCCCAATGGACAAAAGGTAATATTGGAATGCGAACAGCATACCGGACAAGATACAGTACGTACCATAGCTATGGATTCTACCGATGGCTTAAGAAGAGGAGTAGAAGTTACCGCTTTAGGCAGTCAAATTAAGATGCCTACGGGCGAAAAAATAAAAGGAAGACTATTTAATGTAGTAGGTGAAGCTATCGATGGTATTGGCGCCGTTAGTAATGAGGGCGGTTATGCTATTCATAGAGAACCACCTAAGTTTAAGGATTTATCCACTTCTACCGAAGTATTATTTACCGGTATTAAAGTTATCGACCTCCTGGAACCTTATGCCAAAGGCGGGAAAATCGGGCTGTTTGGCGGTGCCGGTGTAGGTAAAACGGTTCTTATCATGGAACTGATTAATAATATCGCAAAAAGTTATGCCGGTCTTTCTGTATTTGCCGGCGTAGGGGAGAGGACCCGTGAAGGTAATGACCTTCTTCGTGAAATGATTGAGTCGGGCGTTATCCGCTATGGAGAAGAATTTAAACATTCCATGGAAAAAGGCGGATGGGACCTTTCTAAAGTAGATATGAAGGAAGTAGAAAAATCACAAGCTACCTTGGTGTTCGGACAAATGAACGAGCCTCCCGGAGCCCGTGCCCGTGTTGCGCTTTCAGGCTTATCTGTTGCCGAATATTTCCGCGATGGAGATGAACAATCAGGCGGAAGGGATATTCTCTTCTTTATTGATAATATATTTAGGTTTACACAAGCAGGTTCTGAAGTATCAGCGCTGTTAGGACGTATGCCTTCAGCCGTAGGTTACCAACCTACCCTTGCCAGTGAAATGGGATTGATGCAAGAAAGAATCACCTCTACCAAAAGGGGGTCTATCACCTCCGTACAGGCCGTATACGTTCCTGCGGATGACTTGACTGACCCTGCACCTGCAACCACATTTGCCCACTTGGATGCTACTACAGTGTTGAACCGTAAGATTGCTGAATTAGGTATTTATCCTGCTGTTGATCCGCTCGATTCTACCTCACGTATTCTTTCAGCTGCTGTATTAGGTGATTCTCACTATAACACCGCACAAAGAGTAAAATCAATTTTACAACGCTATAAAGAATTACAAGATATCATTGCCATTCTTGGTATGGATGAACTTTCGGAAGAAGATAAATTGGTTGTATCGCGCGCTCGTCGTGTACAACGTTTCTTATCTCAACCTTTCCACGTGGCGGAACAATTTACCGGGTTGAAGGGCGCTTTTGTAAGCATTGAAGATACCATCAAGGGATTCAATATGATTATGGACGGGGCTGTGGATGAATATCCTGAAGCAGCATTTAACCTGGTAGGTAATATTGAAGAAGCTATTGAAAAAGGTAAGAAACTATTAGCGGAAGCAAAATAATGTTTATAGAAATTCTGACACCCGATAAGAAGATTTTCAGCGGAGATGCTGAATATATTGATGTACCCGGACAAGCCGGAAGGACAGGTATCTTAAAGAACCATGCTCCTCTTATCAGCGCTCTTAAAGCGGGACAAGTAAAGGTACGCGATATGGAAAAGAAAGAGCACCGTTTTGATATAAAAGGTGGTATTTTAGAAGTAAGTAACGACAAAGTTATATTACTGGCTGAATAGCTTCTAAAGACTAAAATTTCATAAAGTAAAAAGTATAGAGGAGGCAAATGTCTCCTTTTTTATTTTTCGTAAAAGTTTTGCGTCACATTGTGTCGCACTTTTCCCGTTAGGTTATATGAGGATTCGACCATTGTTAATTTTGATTTGTCGCATACTGATGTATTTCAATGTGCGTATTGTAATTTTGAAAAAGGCGACCGCGTAAGATGGCGTCCACCAAGTGAAGCATATACTGAATGGTACAGCGGCACCATAGTTAATATGCCAAAAGATAAGAGTACTTGCTTTATTAAACCTGATTATGACACTGCTACTATCATTAATTTCGCTTTATTAAAACGTACTCCTCTAGATTTACTGCAAAGAAATCAACCGACAAAAAAATAAGAAAAATAATTTTACGCCTACCTAAGCGCAGACTATGGGGTTAATGTAAGTACGAAATAACTTATGCGTTCACCAATTCCGCTTTTTTAGCTTGTACAGTTTTAATAAGTGAGTTTAAAATATAACGTCCGTCCATATTGCCCAAGTATTCGTCCGAAGCTCTTTCCGGATGGGGCATCATACCAAAAACATTTTTGGTTTCATTGCATATCCCGGCAATGTTCTCAAGGGAGCCGTTAGGGTTTGAATCGGCAGTTATTTCACCCTTCTCGTTGCAATATTTAAAAATAACTTGTCCATTTTTATTCAATTTTTCAAGCGTAGCTTCATCGGCATAATAGCGGCCTTCGCCATGTGCAATGGGAATAGTAAGTACTTTACTTTGCGGTATTCCGTTTGTCAATGCGGATGTATTATTTTGGGCTTTCAGGAATATGTTCTTACAAGTGTAATGTCTGCCTGAACGGGGTTGTGTATTCAAAAGTAAAGCACCCGGCAAAAGGCCCGCTTCACATAAAATTTGGAAGCCGTTGCATATACCCAATACATAGCCCCCATCGCGGCTGAAAGATGCTACTTCCTTCATAATTGGTGCATATTTTGCCAAAGCACCCGCACGCAAGTAGTCGCCATAAGAAAAGCCCCCGGGAACAATAATGGCGTCGCAACCTTGCAGGTCCGTACTTTTATGCCAAAGTGGAACGGCATCTTGTTTCAGTATGTTTTTAATAACGTAAATAGCATCGTGGTCGCAATTGGAACCTGGCACCACAATAACACCAAACTTTACCATTTTCATAAGGATTTTGTGCCGCAAAGATAGGCTAAAAAAACATGCTGACTATAACAGCTGCTACTAGCAACAGGAATAATAATTCCGGTAATAGTTTAGCCCGGGTTCTTAAAAAATAGGCGGACAGTACAAAAGAACCGGGTATAGCAAGAATGGCAAAAGCCCTTGAATCTTTTACCGGGCAGAATATTACCGTAACAACGGAAGCAAGCATAAACCATAGTAGGAGGTTCCAGAATTTTTGGGTTTTAAGTATGTTGTCGCCTACTTTATTTATAAAAAACCATACACTCAAAAAAGCTGCTAATAGCATGATAACGATAATGGTAATTTGTTCCCATGAAAAAGAAAAATGAACCGTACGATAAATAAATACACCGGCTATTTTATTATACCAGTGATAGTTGGGATAAAAGACAAGATTATAAGTAAAAGCAAAAACAAAAGGCAGTAAAAACCCTATGACAGAGCAGGACCATTCTCTTCCATTAATGGTTCTGATAGTAAATAACCCAATCCAAAGGACAATAAGAAATAAGATGGACGGGATGTAAAAAAGGGTGGCGATACCAATAAATAAACCCGAGTCAAAAATATTGGAATTGGCTCTTTCTTTTTTGTAAGATGAAATCATTCTGTCGAGAAAAAGAACCAGGAATAGGCAAGCGGCAAGTGCAGGATAAAAACCTATCAGGGAAGCCCTGCAACTTAGTAAGATCAGTATGAAGAAAAATGGGAAATAAGTAGATTGTTTAAGCAAGGAATGTTTATTAACTATCCTGTTCCATAAACCTGCCATAAGCAATAACAGGGCAAGCCCAAGAATTCCTTTCACCAATGGAAAATCATAAACCCTATCGAAAAGCGGGGCAAGTAATGTGATATCCGTGTATGAATAACTTGTTTCATTGGGATGTAAGAATGACACAGCCCATAGCAAAGTGCAAAAAGCAATGCCGGATACCAATAGCAGTAATGGGTTGGCTTTAAGTATTTTCAACAACATCGGGGTAAAATTCGCAAATAAAAGTCATGTATATAATATAATTATTACATTTGCGAAAAAATAGAACCTATGTTACTCAATTGGTATAGCTATTCAATTACTGGTTTTTGGAACTGCTTAGGCAGGTTGTTTACCAAATCTTTTCATCTTCTTGAAAAACTTGGAATTAGCCTTAATGTATTTTACATTCTTTTGATAAGTGTTTTATTCGTGGGCTGGATGGTTGTTATGCGCAACTACTATAAAGACCACAAAGACAAGGGGCTTATTCAGTAGTAAATTCTTTATTACACTTTTTCTGATCTGCTTTTGGCAGATTCCCATTTTTATTTGCAACAGTTAAAGGCAGAAAAGTACGGGTTTCTATCTGAAATCGTTGTACAAGTTTCCCAGTGAAGTTCTTAAGCCTATGGTTATATAAGGGATGTTGTAGCGTACTCCATTAATATCCTGTAGTATTTCGTATAGGGCAAGTTCCGCTTTCAGGCTCATTTTAGGTGCGATAATAAAATCCGTTTTCAGACAAAGTGTTGCCAGGTAAGTAGGTATGCCCTGTCCCACATAATTACCATAATCATTAGGATGCTCATTGTAATTGACAAAAATATTTTGTCCGTAATCTGTATGAGCAGAATCTGCGCCATAGTAGTAAAATACAAGGCTTCCCTGTATCATAAAGTTTTTATGGTAGAAGGTGAGGAATGAAGCCGATTCAATGAAATTGGCTCCTTGGGGGTCGGCAAGAGGTTGGTTAAAATTGGAATAGTTTTGCAGGGGGTCGCGGGCCGTGTATGTATATGGGCGCACATAATCTATTTCCGTTTGGAATGCCAGATTTTTTACAGTAAACAAATCAAATGCTTTAAACCCGACCTGCACCCCTTGCTTATTGCCCCACCATTCAGTGTGATGGATAACGTCATCCAGTTTAAACTCATCAATTAATAATTGTCCGTAGAATTGTTCTTTCTTCGCCACTTTCAGTTTGAATGCAACTCCCAAATTTGATTTGTCGGGATCGCCTATATTGTAGTTATAAGCCTGGTAAAATAATATAGGATTCAAATAGCCCGGATCGGGTCCTCTCAGATATTTTCCGCTATCTCCGTCATATGTTATAGCTTCAAAGAAAGAGAGATTAAGCCTATGTGATACATTCCAGCTAAGGTATTGGAAGGAACTATATTTAGTTTCAAAATTCTGCACCAGCCCCGTAGGTGTTTCTGCATCCTGCATTATGGTGAATAGGCTTATGTATTCTATTTTCCAGAGGGTGGCTGTAATTTTAAAATAGGGGTAGCTGGTTGAAACATCTGACAAAAATAAGGAACGGTAGCCATCGCCCAAAAACTGCTTGCCTTTTCCAATCTGGAAGTTAAAAATGTTATTAGGCGAGTAAGATAAATATCCATCCCAATATTGGTAGGAGTACCCCGTTTGTGGCGACCCGTAAGCATATCCCATTCCGGGAACTACTTTATACTTTTTTATAATGCTATCCATAAACGAAGGCCCATAAATATCGCCACTCAAATAGCTGCCCGAAAAACAAAATTTGTTTCCCCATTTGCCATCTATGTGCAATCCGCCAAAATAGTCGTAGGTTGTCGTTTTTCCGTATGCGTCATACCCTGTGCTTCCGCCCTCCAGCGGGAATATATTGGCGCTGAAAGCGCCCGGATGTATCATATAGCCACTATTCCCAAATATGAAATCTTTGTATCCCGCTATGGTATCATGGCTGAGAACTTTTCCGGTTTTTTGGGCATCATAGGGCATTATGCTGGTAAATTCATTGCAACTGGTATTGTTGAAAGTAGATTGATAAGGCAATAAAAAATCCCTGTCGAGGGGCATATTTGCCTGGCCTTTCCCCAAAAAAGCGATAGCGATAAGTGATAAGAGGGATAGTATTTTCTTATACATCAATCAGGGAGAAAAGGAATAGATTTTAAAAAACGAGATGAATAACAAAATCGGGTATACGTTGGCAAAATTAAAAAAATAGAGGTATCTCCCCATAAAGTAGTAAATTTGGATTGAAAAAAAGGTATTGTTTTAATGGCTACTATGTTTAGGTGGATTTTTTTGGCAGGGATTATAATATTTGCAAAACCCTTCAAGGTTATTGCTCAAACGGTGGTTATGCCCTCTCCTTCTAATTCTGTTTGTGAAAAAGCACAGGCAACCATAATAAATGGCGATACAGTAGCTTTGTATAACTTAAATACCGTGTTAGTTCTTGCACAAAGGACATTTGGCAGTCAGGAAGAAGCTATAAAATACTACACCCTTTGCCGCGATGTTAAAATTGCATATCCCTATGCCATTATGGCAGAAGCTACCTTTCGCCAATGTGAAGAAACTATGCAAAGCATGTCATCAGAATCGGAAAAGCGGCAGTATTTAAAAGAGATGGAAAGCAAAATGATGGCGCAATATAAGGACAATCTTAAAAACTTAACTATAAACCAGGGACGTATACTTATAAAATTGATAAACCGGGAAACAGGCACCACTTCTTATGAAATGGTGAAAGATTTGCGTGGCTCCTTATCTGCTTTTATGTGGCAAACGGTTGCACGCCTTTTTGGTAATAGCCTGAAAGATACTTACGACCCCGAAACCGAAGATAAGGAAATAGAAAATATTATTCAAATGATTGAGATGGGGGCCATATAAAGTTGCCGATATTTCATAGTTGATAAAGCAAGTATGTGTTCATTTCTTTTCCCATGCGGTTTATCAGCGGCAGTCTAAACTTGTATAATTTTGGGCTTTACGATTGTTTGTTTCTCATGTTTCCAATTTCTAAAATAAAAAAGGTATTACTTATTTTTCTCTGTTTGCAGGGCTTGGGCGCTTTTGCGCAGCAAGATTCAACTTGCGGAACAACAGATGACAAAAAAGCAATTGAATTATATAAAAAAGGAACGGACAAAAACAAGTTTCAGAAAGGCGAAAGAGAGGCCTTTTTGAAACAGGCTATTGAATTACAACCCGATTACGTGGCTGCTAATTTTGCATTGGCCGAGGAATATGTTAAAACAGCCTATATGAACCAAACTGCGTTCGATCCCGCTGTGCCTTATTTTATGTCCGTTATCAATACTTGTCCCCATTATCATTCCGACCCCTATTATTATGTGGGGCTAAGTTATTTCGAGGCCAATAAATATGCCGATGCTATGACTTATCTTCAGAAATACATTGATTTTAAAGATGAAGATGTTAAAAAATACTCCAAGAGTTACGACGACCTTCTATACGATGCAAAACAAAAGCTTAAAATAGCTAAAACCAACAACGACCTTTTTACTAATAAAGTACCTTTCGATGCGCATATAGTGAAAGGCTTATGTACCAGCTATAATGAATATCTTGCCATTATTTCACCCGATAACCAGCTTGCTTTTTTTACACGGCGCATGCCTGTTAAGCAAAGTATGAATTCTGCGGTAGGCGCCGAAGACAATATGAAAGATTATTTTATGATAAGTCATCGCCAGGCTGATGGAATATTTGAAACAGGCTCTCCCATGCCACCCCCTTTCAATAGGGGCACAGAAGAAGGTGGCCCTACGCTTACCATTGATAACAAACATCTTTACTTTACCATATACAAAACATCGGATGATGGTTCATCCAACTCCCAACTATATTACTGTGATTTTGCCAGCGGTCAATGGGGAGATATAAAAAGTATGGGCATAGTTAACGATCCCTCCTCATGGAACAGTCAACCTAGTATTTCATCAGATGGACAAACCCTATATTTTGCCAGTAATAGGCCGGGCGGGCAGGGTAAATGCGATATATGGGAAACTCGTAAGGATACAAATGGAAACTGGACTGCGGCTGTAAACTTGGGTCCGGGTATCAATACAGCCGGCGATGAAAAAACCCCCTTTATACATACTGATAGCCATACTCTGTATTTTTCATCCGATGGGTGGGCAGGAGTAGGAGGGATGGATATTTTTTATTCTCGTATGGATTCCAATGGAAAATGGTCGAAACCAAAAAACATAGGGTATCCTATAAATTCTGAAAATGATGATTTAGGCTTTTTTGTAAGCACCGATGGTAAGACAGGATACTTTTGTTCCGATAATCCCGGTCGCGCCAATGGTGAAAGCATGGGGGGCTATGATATATACCAGTTCGCCCTATACCCTGAAGCTCGCCCGGAGAAAGTCGCACTGCTGAAGGGTAGAATAACCGATAATGACGGAAGCGCCCTTACGGGTGCCACTATTAGTATTACAGATTCAAAAACCCATAAGTCGGCTGCTGTAATGAGTGATACGGAAAGCGCGTCTTTTGCAGCAGTGGTGAATGAATCGCAAAGCCAGCAATACATAGCCACCGTTAATAAAAAAGGCTATGCTTTTAATTCAGCCGTTGTTACTGCCAAAGATACTTTTACAGGCAAGCCTATCGACATGGATTTTAATATGAAATCCATTGCATCCGGTGGCAACTATGTGCTGAATGATATTTATTATCAAACCAATTCAGCTCAACTTGAACCTATTTCAGAGGCAGTGGTTAAGGAATTTGCCCGCTACATGCAGGCTAACCCGGGCATAAAGGTTAAGATAGCCGGGTATACCGATAATGTAGGTAGCGACCAGTCTAACCTGCAACTTTCATCCAATAGGGCATCTACCGTTATGCAGGCACTTATAAAAGAGGGCATAAAAGCCGGCCGGTTAAGCTTTCAGGGCTATGGAGCTACAA
>Ga0206863_1212_pt1 | contig 18175 bp, 16 predicted proteins | sample Alteio_BWOrgCont_41_FD_152634 | JGI IMG/M metagenome (GOLD analysis project Ga0206863, IMG submission 152634) | Enriched cells from forest soil in Barre Woods Harvard Forest LTER site, Petersham, Massachusetts, United States -... | ecosystem: Environmental > Terrestrial > Soil > Temperate forest >...
CCCCCAAAACCGCGAGTGATAAACAAACCCAGGAAGTCATCTGGACACACATATTGGACCAGTTACCCCAAAAGCCAACCGATAACAAAATACTGCTGACGATAAAAACCCCACCCATGGTAGGAGTGCCTTCTTTTTTGACTTGAAATTGATCAAGGCCCGGGGCATCAGCACGCTTGGCTGTTTCACTAATCCGGCGTCGCCGGGTTAAATTAATAAATAGAGGCCCAAAAATCATACACAACAAAAAAGCCGTGACCGCGGCCATGCCGGCACGAAAAGTTATATAACGAAAAATGTTAAAATGGGTGGAGTTATAAAAATATTGAGATAAAAAGAAAAACATCTGGTTTAACCCGATCCTTTAGGTGCCGCCAATAAAAATTCAGCCACTTGTTCCATGCGCATACGCCTGGAACCTTTAATCAAAACCGCGTCCCCGTTAGAAAATACCTTTGTTAAGCATTTTTGCGCGGACTCTACATCTGTGCAAGCAAATACCTGTATTTTTTTAGAATGCCGCTTGGCAGCTGCTACCATCAATCCAGCTAAATGCCCAACGGTGATTAAAACATCAACGCCTGCCGCAGCAATGCTCGCCCCCATGGCTTGGTGCAGCTCCCGGGATTGACTACCTAATTCTAACATGTCAGCCGCAACAAAGATCCGTTGATGCCGCGTTTCAATGGCCTGCAGCGTCTGCAAGGCTGATCTCATGGACACCGGGTTGGCATTATAGGTATCATTAATAAGCCACCCCTGCCCCAAACGAAGGATTTGTCCTCTACCTTTCGGAAATTCAAAAGCTTTAAGTGTATGGACAATATCTTTAAGAGGTACTTTAAAAAATACACCGCAGCTAAAGGCCGCGAGAGCATTATAAACATTATTGACACCGCAAGAATTCAATTCAACAATTTTCAAACCTACTTGAAAACTTAAATTCCGGCCGGAATGAACATGAATATCAGAAGCTTTAATATCTGACTTAGACCTAGTACTGTAGGTAATAATTTTAAATTTATTCTTCTGACGCTTCTGCCGGGATAAATGCGCATCGTCGGCATTGATGATCACGGTATCTTTGTTTCCCATAAAAACGGTTAAAGCCCATTTCTCTTTGAAAACACCGTCAGTGGTCTTTAATTTTTCTAAATGCGACTCGCCAATATTGGTAAACACAGCAACCGTTGGCCGCGCCACATTAGCCAGCCATACAATGTCCCCCGGCTGATTCGTACCGCATTCCAATACAACAATGCGGTGATCCGTTTTTAACTTAAGAAGGGTTAAAGGTACTCCGATATGATTATTTTGAGTACCTTCATTCTTTAAAACTTTATATTTGCAGCTTAAGACAGCGGCGATCATTTCCTTAGTCGTGGTTTTGCCTGCAGAGCCAGTCAAAGCAATCACCGGTATCTTAAAACGCTGACGGTGAAAACGGGCAATATCCCCCAAAGCGCGTATCGTATCCTTAACCCGGATGACACTGACCTTGGAATTTTTCACCTCCATCGATTGATGGACAATCACGGTACGCACACCCTTGGATATAAGGCCATCAATGAAATCATGCCCGTCAAAAACATCACCCTTAATCGCAATAAACAGCTCGCCCTTTTTAGCGATGCGTGAGTCAATGCAAACAGCCTTCACGTTCCCTCGTGCCGGCCCCTGGAGCAATGTCCCTTGTGTAGCTTCTATAATTTCGGTTATTGTAAACATTCCTTCACAATCTCACGCTCATTAAAAACAATAGTACGGTCTTTGAATACCTGGTAATCCTCATGCCCTTTACCAGCAATTAAAACGATCTGATCTTTTTGGGCTAATTTAAGTGCACGGCTAATCGCTTCTTTACGATCCACACAGGTCTCATAATTCTTTTTTGTAAAACCAACAATTACTTCATCAATGATCGCTTGCGGGTCTTCACTGCGGGAATTATCCGTGGTAACAATGGAGTAATCCGCCAATTCACAGGCTGCCCGTCCCATCTTGGGACGCTTGGTGCGGTCACGGTCCCCGCCGCATCCGAAAACCAAAATTATTTTTTCTGGCCGTACAGCCCTTAGCGCTTTAAGCACATTGACCAACCCGTCCTCGGTATGCGCGTAATCGATAAATATAAAAAAGCCTTTATCATTCTCCACCGGCTCAAGCCTGCCTGGGACATGGGTCAAATTTTCAATTCCCTGACGGATACGCTCCGGGTTCAAACCCTGGGACAGGCCCCAGGCAAATGCTGCCAAAATATTATAAATGTTATGCCTTCCGATAAACCGGGTATGTATCTTGATCCTGCCTTGGGAAAAAACAATTTCAAAACGACTGCCGCCCAGGTGATACTCTATATTTTTAGCACCTACATCCGCTGCACCATCGATGGCATAGGTAATGACCTTACTATTGGTTAACGGTAAAAGACGTTGTCCGTATTCGTCATCCACATTGATGATAGCTGCAGCCGATGAATGAAGCCCCCTAAACAATCGGGACTTGGCTTCAAAATAATTCTCCATGTCCTTGTGATAATCCAAATGATCCTGGGTCAAATTGGTAAAAATTCCCGCTGAAAAATGTATTCCGTCAAGCCGCCTTTGGTCCAGGGCATGGGAAGACGCTTCCATCACACAATAATCAACCCCTAAAGCAACCAATTGCGCCAAATATCGTTGATTATCCAAAAATCCGGGAGTAGTATTTTTAGATGGCAGAATTTTCTCACCGATACGATAATTAACTGTTCCGATCACCCCACAGCGTCGCATGGCTGCATGGATAATAGACTCAATCAAATACGTGATCGTGGTTTTACCGTTTGTTCCGGTGACACCAATGCTTTTGATCTTGTGAGAAGGATCGCCATAAAACCGCTGGCCCACAGCATGCAAAAAATATTTTGGATCCTCCTCCTCTAAAATACATATGTCATCCCCGAATGATTTAAGCGGAGGTCCGTTTTGCTGGACAATAATTTTAGCCCCTTGCGCAATCGCATCCTTGATAAAATCTGCTCCGTTAAATTTAGAGCCTGGCAAAGCCACAAATAATCCATCTTTTTGCTGCTCACGCGAATCGCAAGAAACTGTCAAGACTTCAAAATCCTGGAATGTACCCGGCAAGGGCTTAGTATAAATTCCTTCTATAAGTTTGTTTAAAAGCATTGAACCTCTAGCCCGGAGAGTCATCTTCGGTGTCTTGATCTCGTTGGGTATTAAGATATTTCAAAGCATCTCCCACCACTTCGGAAAAAACAGGTGCTGCGACCGTACCCGCATAATAGGCTGGATGCGGATCATCAAAAACAACCACCGCCGCCAAACGAGGATTGTCAACCGGAGCAAAACCGGCGAATGTTGCATAAAAATGTGAATGAGAATAAGAACCACCAACTACTTTCTGGGCGGTCCCGGTTTTACCCGCGACAGGAATGCCTGGGATAGCTGCCTTAGTCCCGGTTCCTTCATCAACAACACCTTTCAAAATGGCCTTCATCCGTCGTGAGGTTAGCCTCGATATAATCTTATCCAAAATTTCAGGATTACGCTGATAAATGATCTGTCCTTGGGCATCCTTGATGTATTTAACCACAAAGGGCCGCATATAAATCCCGTCATTGGCAATGGCAGAAATAGCGCCCATTAATTGGATGGGTGTTACTGTCACCTCTTGGCCTATAGGTATTGCCCCGATGGAAGTCTTGGACCATTTACTTACTGGTTTTAATATCCCTAAAGCCTCCCCAGGCAAATCAATGCCTGTCCTTATCCCAAAACGAAAATGATGCGCGTAATTGTACATGCGCTGCGCCCCCAGGCGCTGGGCCACCTTGGTGGTCCCGATATTACTCGACTGCTCGATGACTTGTTTAAATGTGATTGTGCCTAAAGGTTCATGGTCATGTAAAACATGATTAGCGACACGATACGCCCCATGCTCGCAGTTGATCATCGTCCTTTCATTGACAACATTCTCCTGCAATGCCGCCGAGGCTGTGACAATTTTAAAAACAGAACCCGGCTCAAAGGTAAAGACAATAGCACGGTCAGTGCGCGACTCCGGCGTGCTTTTAGAAGCTTCTTCTAAATTATAAGTAGGACGGTTGGCAAAGGCCAGGATTTCTCCGGTCTTGGGATCCATCACAATAATGCTGGCCCCTTTGCAATTATATTTTTTATACATCCGGTCCAAAGCCCGCTCGGCGATATATTGGATCGTTTCATCAATGGTTAAGACAACACTAAAGCCGTCCACCGGGGCGATATACCCTTTGTCAAACATCAATTCCCTTGAGCGGGCGTCACGCAGGATGATCGCGTGGCCTGGCTGTCCTTTCAAATATTTATCATAATCGCGTTCAAGACCATCTAAGCCATTATTATCCAGGCCGGCAAAACCTATCAGATGCGAAGCTAATGTTTGATTGGGATAAAAACGTTTACTTTCTTTAATAAAACCAATGCCTGGTAATTTTAAATCCTTGATTTGAAGATAAATTTCCTGCGGGATCTTACGTTGTATCCAAACGAAATATTTATCCTTATTCAATCTATCCTGAATCTGTTTGGGATCAACTTTAAGAATACTGGATAATTTTTCTACAACCTCCTCTTTATCATGCTCTTGACTCATCGCACGGGCATTGGCAAAAACAGAGTACACCGGCAAATTAATCGCCAAAGCCCTCATATTACGATCATAGATCGTTCCCCTGCGGGGTTCCAAAACCATGGAATGTTCACTCTGGCGCTGGGCGAGATTACTTAAGAAATCAGCACGGAATATTTGAATAAATATTAGGAATCCGACGGAATATGCAAAGCCTACGAATAAAAATATGGATACCACTGCAAAACGGAGTGGATACTTACGCAGGAACAATTTAACCTCAATTTAAAAATGTTTCATTGTCATTCCCGCGAACGTCGTATTGACCGACACTCACAGTTGTTCGACGGGAATCCATTTACTCCCAGGCTTTGGCTTCCTGGGCACCCAAGAATGAAAACAAATTCCACACAGGATTAACAACTCGAGCTTTAGGCTGCGTTAAACGCTGCATGCTCCCCGCGGACGCTCTTACTGTCATCACACGTTCTTGATCCATAAACTGCAAATTATTACTATCATGATCCAAAAGTTGATTACCCAAATTATTAGCCGATTCAAGGGTCAGGATCTGATGGCTTAAAGCGCCATTACTATCATTTAATTCATGAATAATCTTTTCTTTATCTTTACCATTATATGATAATTCAAAAATCCGCATTTGCATGTGAATATATAATAAACACATGATAGTGACAAACGCGATAATTTTGAAATACACCTTTAGACTCATCCGATCCTTTCCACAGCCCTCATTTTGGCAGAACGGCTGCGTGGATTACTGGCGCATTCCTCATCAGAGGCAATCAACGGCCTTTTCGTCAAAATGAGACCTTCCTGTTCAAAATCCAAAGACTTAAATTTATTTTTTACAAGGCGGTCTTCCAATGAGTGAAACGAAATTACGCATAACCGGCCGCCTTTTTTTAACATCCTGAAACACACATCCAAACCCAAAGATAAAGCTTCTAATTCTTCATTAACGGCAATGCGCAAAGCTTGAAATGTCCTGGTTGCCGGATGAATGCGTCCCCGGGTATAACCTTTGGGTAAAGCGCGTAAAATAATATCCGCCAAGCTCTTCGTAGTCGTGATTTTTGCTTTTGAGCGCTGCATCACGATCGCCGCAGCAATGCGACGGGCAAAACGTTCTTCACCAAATTCAAAAATGATCTTTTCCAACTCAGCTTCTTTAAGTGTATTAACCAGGTCCGCTGCTGAAACACCCTGATCATCATCCATCCTCATATCCAACGGACCATCAAGCCTAAAAGCAAAACCACGATTTTCGTCGTCCAGCTGAAAACTTGATATCCCTAGATCCAGCAAAATACCATCGACAGCGCTAACTTTAAGGCTTGCCAAAATTTTATCAAGCGTACAAAAATTTCCCTGTAACAAATCAATCTTTAAACCTAGAGAAATGAGCTTATTTTCAGCAACCCTTAAAGAAGCGCTGTCGCGATCAATCCCGATCAAATGTCCATGCGGCCCTAAAGTCTGGGCCATTAAAAGAGCGTGACCCGCCATCCCCAAGGTCCCATCCACCGCTACCCCGCCTTGCGGCAAACGCAAGAACTCAAGAGCCTCCTTCGACATAACGGAGATGTGCGACATCTTTAATCCACATCCAACATATGTTCCGCGGTCTTTTCAAAATCCCCGCTGGACTTACTAAAAAATTCCCGCCACGAGGCGGTTTCCCAAATTTCAATACGATTAGAAATCCCGATCACCACGGCATCTTTTTTGATGCCTGCAAAATCTTTAAGATATTGCGGGATAATAAAACGCCCCTGCTTGTCCGGCAACACCTCGACGGCGCCAGAGAAGAACATACGATTAAAAGAACGCGCCTCGCCCTTGGTAAAAGAAAGATTTTTAAACCGGGCTTCCTGCAAACGCCATTCACCCTCGGCAAACATAAAAATACATTTATCCAAACCGCGGGTGACAAAAAACCGCTCAATGCCATTTTCTTTAGCCACTTCGCGAAACCGCGCAGGCAAAATCAAACGACCTTTGGTATCAATACCATGGCTGTATTCACCGTAAAACATATTCCTCCACTTCCCTCCACCTTACTCCACTTAAAAGAAAGTATAAACCCCTACAAAAACATTGTCAACACACAAATTTAAACAAATTTTAATAATTATTTTGCTACTTGAAGGTCAGCTAATAACGGGGAGTTCAAGGCAGGTTGAATATCAGTAATTTCAGGAATCAAACCATCCAAGTGGATATTTTCCAAGTCCTGCTGTGCTATCGGCAACGGCACACCCTTGCCATCACGTTTAATCTGTAAATTCAAATGAGCAGCGTTTAAGTCGATACCACCTACATCTGAAAACGGATTCTTAAAAGTAAAACCACTAAAATAATCTACTATCGGCCGATGCAATGCTGCTACCGCTACTTCTATAAACTGTGTAAAATTAACAATAGCTTTCGGAACTTTAATTACATGACCCGTCATCGCCACGTCGCTCAGTTCACCTTTAACAAGTACTTTGAGTTTTTCGGCAACATTAGCTGTCCTTGGCCGGCCAACTTGATCATAAAATACCGCCAAAAAAACAGCTCTTAAATTTTCGTTGCCCCCTGGAATGTTTCTTGTCATCCAACGATCTACAGCAGGTGAGTAAGATTGCCTAGTAAAAGCTGAACCATTAAATTCCGATACAATAGCCTCCCATTGATCCTTAGTAGCCGTTCTCATATCCTCTGCTTTAATTGTACTTGCCAACGAAGCTTTGTTTCCAGGGCCATAGACTTTTTTTAGACTGTTAGAATCTACCAAACTTCTCTCAGTTATTTCTGCTCCTACTTTTTTAAGCCCATCCATATTTCTTTTTAATTCCATAGCCGCATTATAAACAGCCGACTGAAAAACTGCCTTTATATCCCCTGGATGATTGTGCAAATAATTCAGATCTATCCGTCTTGTAGCTTTCATTGCACCTAAATCAATTATCCAACCATCACTCTCTAATAAAAATTCTTCTGCTTGTAACGAACCTGGCCCACGATCTGTATGTAAATCCTGTGTTTCAGTAAACAAAGCTTCCCCCGAAGCAAGCCTCCTGGCTGTTCTTATTATTTCATTTATTCCGTCTAAAGGTGAACCAATGATATATTGATTCATGCCTAAAGCTGTTTCAAAAATACTTCTTCTATCATCTTGGGGATTTTGATAGGTCAACCCTAAACTTGCCATAACATTGATTGCTTCTGCCATTATTGGGTATAAATCATCATCCTTAATATCCAGCCTTATAATTGGCATTCTAACCCGCGTTCCCTGCTCCGTTGTTGGCATCATCATAGCTAAAGCTAATGGTGTTTTCCCATGCACGATGTCCATAAAGGCCTTGGCTTTTTGTTGCCCTAAACCCATTTCATTATTAGACAATAAAGACGCTCCGGCCCCTACCTTACTTGCAGAATATATTACCTGGCCAGATAAACCTGTGATAGTAAGCTTTGTATAACTTTCACGAATGTTTACCCATTCAAGTAAACTAGTTTGCTGCATTACCTCACCATGATTTATAAAATTTCCCTCCTCAATAGCCTCAGCAGCTTCCTGAATTTGCTTCGCACTTAACATCTGAACAATATCAAGACTTGGACTTCTAAGAAGTCCCATAATGTGGGCCACTCGATCATCTTTATTGTCTCCATTCATCGCTACATCAACACGCACAGCCGCTACAGTTTTATCGTCCTCTTTTGTCCGGTCAACTTCATATAAAGCCTCTCTCAAAATAGACCAAAATTTTTTAATACGTCCCTGATTCTTCAGGGTCTCAGCAATCGTTTTTTTCGATTGTTCCAATTCCTTTTCTTGTCTTTCTTTAAAAATTCTCCTTTCTTCTTTATCAGATCTATTTCTTTTCTTCTTGTTAATTTTATCCATTACCAAACTGGAAATCTTTCTGTGTAGGGGTGTTGCCTGATTTAAAATTATTGCCTGCCAGTTTTCTTTTAAAACCACCAACCCGTCAACAGGTTTCGACCGTGACCCATCAGCATATCTCACTGCGTGAGTATAATAAGGTTCCCAAATACCCTTCTTATTTTTAGGGCTTAAAATTGAACCTTTAGGCAATTTAAAATATTCCAGAACTGCCGTTTCAACAGGTATTCTCAACGATGAAGAAGAACGTTCTGATATTCTTTTAGCCTCGCTTACTAATGCCTTTGCAAATTCTTCAGGATCAACACTTGTTGCTTTTTCCCCAATCTTTGACATATACCTTTGGCCTAGGTTGTCGGTAATACCATCACTGGTCGCAAAAGCAATATCTCCAGGATTTAATTCTATTAATATTTTTTGATGTTCTCTAAAACCTTTTTTTCTGCCACGCCCTAGGCCATCAGTAATTTCATTTCGTTCTTGATGAATTTCTGCCTCTTGCGAAGTAATTTGCTCTGCACCCACTAATTTTCCATCCACCATCATTTGGACCTTACTATCATCTTTTGACAATTGCTCTACAGAACCATCAGCCCGACGGACATATATCCTGCTATCCCCTATATTGATACCAACTAAATAAGTCTTATTACTTACAGGATCTTTCCATACTATTCCCAAACTAAAGGTTGTTGCCATTTGTGCTAAATATGGTTCTTTAGATTTCTCAACAATGGCCGCATTTACCAATACAACAAGTTTTTGCAAACACTCTTCTATCTCTGTAACAGTCCTAAAAGAGGCTATTTGCTCTTCTGTTAATGATGCATCAACCATATCTTTCGCTATTTTACTCGCGATTTCACCACCGAAATGTCCACCAGCGCCGTCGGCCACAAGAAATAACCCCCTTTGTGGATCAGCAAACCCGTTATCTTCATTCTTACGCCGCCCCAATTTTGCCTGAGTTACAAATGCCCCGTTCATCGCCACATCGCCTTTTTGACGATGCACTTCCTTCGTTTCCATATTTAAGACTGTGACAATTGCTTCATCTGATTCTTCCTCTTCTACAACAGGAATTTCTTCAGGTTTAAATGTTCCTTCTTCCCCTAAAACAGGCTCCCCATTTTGATTCTTTTCACCATAAGTATCTCTTGACCCACCTGAAAAATACTTCCTGGGAATAGTTTCATTGGTATATTTATCAACATCTTCTTTGATAAAATTAAAAACGCCTTTTTTAAAAGCTCTCAGATATTGTTTATAAATTATTTCATTGTTCTTGGGATCTTGGTCTACACCTTTGAGCTTGGATTTATTCATATAAATCCTGCCCAACAAGGATTCTTTCAACGCCCGCTTATACCAAGCTGCCAAAACCATCCCGCTAAATACTTGTCTTAAGGGAGCAAAATTTTTACCTTCATTGACTTCTTTTTCCAAAGCAGGTAAAACAATTTCCCTAACGACTTGAGACGCTATGGTATGAGTTTTATTAGCCTCTTGGGATTGTACACCTGTGTGTTTTTCCAAAGAAAGATAATCTTCCTCAAGCATCACCTTTAAATGATTTTTGACAACATACGCTGTGTTACCTTTTTCATAAACCATGGCGTTATCAGGAATAATCCATACCTTGTTAAAAGTGTTGACCGGTACATTAGTCGTTCCAAATTGCTGCTGAGCCTGTGCGTAAACCCTGTTCCAAAATTTTTGTCCTAAACTGTCTTGCGGGTATATCAATGAGGCAGTGATTTGCTTAAGCATGTAGTCTTGGGCTAAAAGATCACGGCCCATTTCTGTCTTTCCAAAGTCCTCTTTAATAATACGGTCTTTTTCATATGGTGAAAGATTCACCCACTGGTTATCATCTGGCACTGCCAAGGATGCTAAAAAATATTTAATTAACTTTGTGTATTCTGCCTTTCTTTGCTGGTCGTTGAGCAGCTGATCGCCCTTATAAATAATAAAATCAAACTTAAGGGCATTTTCTGGATGAATGATAATGCCTTTCAGAAGTGCAGGAGTAAATTCAGGGCTTAGATGGACCATGACGCCAGGAGCTGACAAATGAAATTCCTGTGCTTGGGAAGGTGCAGTGCCAAAGGTATTAACCAAAAAAGCTACTAAAATAGCTATATGAAGGCATGGGGCTCTCATATTATAAATATGCACTATAAATACGCTAAAAACAAGGCCTGGAGGGCGTTTTTGAGAAAACGTTTTCTTAAAAATAGCGACGAGCAAAATCTTCGTCTTTTTGGATTTGCTGGATAAGCGCCTGCGGGCTGGAGAATTTCTTTTCGTTGCGGATTTTCTTTAAGAATTCCACCTCTACATGTTTGCCGTAAATATTCTTTGAAAAGTCAAAAATATGGACCTCTAAATGCAGTTTTGAAATTTGTTTATCGAATGAAGGTCGCGTGCCGATATTGGCGATGGCGGGATAACTTTTCTCGCCCATTTTGGCGCGGACGATATATACACCTTGAGTTGGTAATATATCTGCCTCATACGCAACATTGGCTGTAGGATAACCTAAACTCTTGCCGCGTTGTGAACCTTTAACCACTGTTCCAGAAACAAAAACATTCCTGCCCAAAAGTTTTGCGGCTTGATTTAATTTTCCTGCTTCCATCAATTTACGGATACGTGTCGAGCTGATCGCTTCCCGTCCTTGTTTGAGAGCGGAAATGGCGTGCATTTCATAGCCGCATTGAATGGCCAGGCTTTGGAATAAAGCTGCATCTCCTCGCCGCTCCTTCCCAAAACGAAAATCATCGCCGACAAATATGGCTTTAACCCCTAATTTCTTGACCAAAATATCTTTAATGAATTTCTCTGGCAGGATATTAGCAAACGTTCGATTAAAAGGCACAACTAAACAAACAGCAACGCCCAAATCTTTCAACAGGCGAAATCTATCTTTAAGAGCGGTTAAATACTCTAATTTTATATCTGGCCGAAGCACGTGGGCCGGATGAGGGAAAAAAGTGATGACAATGGGTTGGGCTTTTAGACGGCGAGCAGTGGCCAACATCTTTTGGATCAAATATTGATGCCCGCGATGCACCCCGTCAAAAATACCGATGGCCGCACATGTTTTTTTTAATGACAGTTTAGAACCGCCATTGAAGGATATGGCTTTCATTTAAATTTTCTAGGGTCACTGCATCTTTAATATCAAAAGGGCCTACCTTGGTGCGTTCGATTTGGGAGATGCACGCCCCGCAGCCTAAAACCTCACCGACATCTTCCGCTAATTGACGCACATAGGTTCCTTTGGAACAGCTCATCAAGAATTCCACATCCGGCAGTCGGCTTTGCAAAATCCGCAGTTCATCAATACGCACCTTGCGGGCAGTACGTTCAACTTCTATACCCTGACGGGCAATTTTGTATAAACGCTCGCCTTTATGCTTGACCGCGGAGACCATCGGCGGTTTTTGTTCAATATCACCGGTAAATTGTATAAAGACTTTTCGAACAGCTTCTTCATCAATCCCCTCATAAGATCTTTCAATCAGGGTCTTGCCCATGATATCTGCCGTGGTGGTTTTCAGACCCAATCGTAGGGTCGCCCGATAGGTTTTATCAAAAGCGACGAATTTATCAGAGAGTTTCGTTGCATTACCAACAAGGACAACCAAAACCCCGGTCGCCATCGGATCAAGCGTTCCTGCATGCCCCACCCGACGCATTTTAAAAGTGCGACGAACAAAACTCACCACATCATGAGAAGTAATGCCTGCCGGTTTATTAACCAGTACTATACCCTGCAAATTATTCTGTACAGCAGCTTGAAATTTCATAGTCTTTTATGTATCGCTCCACAAATTATTTTTTGGGCTTGAGCTAAAGGCTCATAAATCTTACAACCAGCGGCTTTTTTATGCCCTCCACCCTCGAATTGCTGGGCGAGGCTCGCCACATCAAAATCATGTTGGCTGCGCAAATTAATCCTCACTTCTTTAGCACTTAATTCAGTCAAAATCACCACCACCTCAATGCCTTCTACCGAACGCAAAAAGGTAAATAATTTCTCTTTTAAATCAAAACTTTTAGAAAAACGATCCACTTGCTTTTTAGGCAAGGCCACACAATAAACCCTGTTACCATCAAGCAATTGAGCATGATGGATAACATCCGCGAACAATTTCAAATCCACGACCGGCATGCCCACATAAAGACGATCGTACATCTTCGCTGCTGAGAATTTGAAAGCCATTAATTCTTGGGCAACCGCGTGACTGTGTGCCGAGGTATTTTCAAAACGGAATGACCCGGTGTCTGTCATGATCCCAGCATAAAGAAGAATGGCTAAATTTTTATTAAGCTTATGCTTCGTTTCTTTTAAAAAATCAAATACCATCTCGCAGGTAGAAGATGCTTTTGACTGGACCACATTAATACTGCCGAATTTATCATTAGTCACGTGATGGTCAATATTAATCAAAGGCTTTCCCTCTTGAATAAATTTATTGACCCCGCCTACACGTTTCCTGTCGCCACAGTCCAGCACAATGGCTACTTCATAATCCACCCGCTTAACGTCGCTTACCTTCTTAAACATCGATGTCCCGGGCAAAAATTTAAGCCATTCAGGACAGTCATCTTCATTAAGCACCTGGACCTGCTTACCTAAACTCTTTAAGAATAAAGCCATCGACAAAGCAGAAGAAACAGCATCAGCATCAGGATTATGGTGGGTTGTCACCAGGAATTTATGATGACGGCGAATAGTATCTATAACGGCTTTAAAAGAACTCATTCTTGGTCCTCGGAAGCTTTTTTTAATAGTTTAATTTCTTCCAAAACCTTATCAACATCAGCAGCATGTTTGATACCTTTATCATAATAAAACTGAAATTCCGGCGTATAGCGCAAAGGCACCCGCTGGCTGATCAGCTTGCGGATAAACCCTCGGCAAGATTCAAAACCAGCTTTAGCTGCATCAATGTCCTGAGGAGTATCCTTTAGTGTACTAAACTTAACCCTGGCATGCTGCAAATCTTTGCTGACATCAACATTAAGAATAGTTATAAAAGAAATCCTGGGATCTCGCACTTCACCTAACTGAATGATGTTGGCGAGTTCCCGTTTGATCGATGAATTAACTTTCTCAATACGCATCTTCCCTACTCCTGTTTATAAGCATCCCATGTTTTTAAACATTTAATCGCATCAAGAGATTTAGGCTCTTTGAGGATCTTGTTAAAGTCTTTAAGATACCTCTGCGGTTTGATTGTATCAAGCACTTTATTTTTTATAGCCAATTTTAAAAGTTTTAATGTTTTGGTCTCCATCTTAAAACCAAAACGCGCGCTAAATCTGGCTGCACGCAAAATACGGGTTGGATCATCCAAAAAACTTTTTTCATGAAGGATACGAATCTTTTTTTCTTTTAAGTCCACTTCTCCTTTAAAAGGATCTACGAGTTCCCCCTCAGTTTTAGGATTAATGGTTATGGCCATGGCGTTAATCGTAAAATCTCGACGAAAAAGATCATCTTTAATACCCGAAGGCTTTACAGCCGGAAAAGCGCCACCCCGGACATAACTTTCAGACCGGGCGGTTGCAAAATCAACCAGGGTACCATCAGACAAATGCACTGTTGCTGTCTTAAAAGCAGGATAACGCGTCACCTTTGCTCCATGATGTTGGGCAGCAAAACTGTCTGCCAAACGTATTCCGTTTCCCTCAGCAGTAATATCCAAATCAATATTAGGATGCTTGAGCATCAAATCACGAACCGGACCACCAACCAAATAAGCCTCAACACCCTGGGCTTGCGCCAAGACACCAATAGATCGAACTATGCTTAGAGACTTAGGGTTTAAACGCGACAAAAAATTCAACCTAACTCCTCGGATGAAACTGCTTATGCACCTTCTTTAAATGTTCCTTGTCCACATGCGTATAAATCTGAGTGGTAGAAATATCCGAGTGCCCTAACATTTCCTGGACAGAACGCAAATCAGCACCATGTTCCAATAAATGGGTTGCAAAAGTATGCCGCAGGGTATGTGGCTTAATCGTTTTTTTAATGTTTGCACGGCGTGCGTAAAACTTAATCACTGACCATAAACTCTGACGGCTGATTTTTTTACCCAAACGGCTTAAGAATAAAACATCATTAGTCTGATTCTTTAATAACTTAGGACGGGCCTTGATCAAATATTTTTGTACTGCCTCACGGGCCTTCATCCCTAAGGGAATGATCCGCTCTTTGCTGCCCTTGCCCACTGCCCGCACAAAACCTACGTCATAATTAATGCTAGTGGTCTTTAAATCCGATAATTCCGAAACCCTCAGGCCGCTAGCATAAAATATTTCCAATATCGCCTGGTCCCTTACCTGCTGGATATTCTTCCCTGAAGCTGCTGCAATCATCGACTCAATTTCCTTCAGAGTCAACACAGACGGTATCCGCTGCCATAATTGGGGCGTATCCACCAGGGTCGTAGGATCCTCCTTGGCTAAATTTTCCCGTACTAAAAAACGGTGGAACATTTTGATCGCTGCCAAATTCCTACAAATGCTGGTGGCGGACATATCATGCTTCTTTAAATCAAACATAAAATTAGAAACATGCTCACGATTGACCTGTGCAGCGGTTTCGATACCTTTGTGGGAAATAAATTCGATATACTTGTTCAAATCGCGCCGGTAGGCCAAAAGGGTGTTTTTGGCAAGCCCGCGCTCGACGGAAATATAATTCATGAATTCGTCGATAAATTCTTTCATTTTGAACTTGTTGTGCCTGTGGCGGAAACAAGATGACCTTTGATCTTGTCAATACGCAAATGGTCTCGCAAAAACCGGTCAAAAGCACGTAAATCACTTTGGATACGCGAGGTGTTACGCATGTCCCATGAAGAGTCCAAAGAAATATTATAGTAATCCAAGAAACTCGCTAATTTGACCAAATTTTCCTGGGTAGGAACATCCACCAGCTTCTCCATTTGGGTTATATGATTGATGATTTCTTTAATGGTGTAATGAATATAGCCCGGTGAATTTTTATCATTCAAAGCCGTCCATAAATCTTGATACCAGGCTTTGATCATACTGTACTGTTCTTTATAATTTCTCTCCGGGTCTTCCTGTATCGTCGGATATTCTTCAGGCTCAAGAACAGGTACAAAGGTCTGGTCTTCAATATCTCCCTTTTTCTTATGACGGGTGAATTTCTGACGCAAGGTATCACATGAACTTAAAGACAGGCACAACACCAGAAGCCCTGCGATGGTCAACATTACCTTCTTGTGTGAATTAAAATTACTCATGCACAGATCTCCTCAAATTCTTTTTGATTTAATATTTTAATGCCCAGCTGCCTGGCTTGACTCAACTTGGAACCAGGATTTTCACCGACCACCAGGTAGTCTAGGCTTTTACTAACTGAAGCAATAACCTTCCCACCCTGATTTTGTACCCAAAGACCAGCTTCCTGGCGGGTGATCCCTGACAATTCGCCTGTGAATACGAATTTCTTACCTTCCAGGCGATTGCCTGATATTTGTTTTTTAGGTTCTGATAAATTCAAACCCGCGAGCCTAAATTTTGCCAACAACTTTTTAACCTGAGGCTGCCGAAAATATTCCAGCACTGATGTTGCCATTACCGGCCCTATTTCATCAATGCCCTGCAGCTCTTCGGTTGAAGCGCATATAATACCATCCAAAGACCCAAAATGCCCAGCTAAATTTACAGCTGCTTTAATACCGATATTGGCAATGCCAAGGCCATATAAAAGCTTGGATAAAGGCTTTAACTTACTATCGACAATCGCCTGCAATAAATTATCAGCCTTCTTATCCGCGAATAAATCCAAACCTAACAATTGCTCTTTCTTTAAAAAATAAATACCCGCCAAATCTTTGATCAAACCTTTGTCTAAAAGCTGATTAACAACCGACTCCCCTAACCCTTCAATATCCATAGCCCCTCGTGAGGCAAAATGGACCAAGAGCCGCTCTAGCTGTTTGGGGCAAGAAGGATTCAAACAGCGATACGCCACATCCTCGTCTTTTTCTTTTTGGATTTTTCCATGACATGAAGGGCAAAGCTTAGGGATAACAAATTCGCCTTTAGAATTCTTTTCAAGAACCTTGATGATTTTAGGGATAACATCGCCTGCCCGTTCTAATAGCACCCGATCGCCGGTGTTAACACCTAATCGTTGGATCTCATCAAAATTATGCAAGGTAGCCCTTGAGATCATGACTCCAGCACAAGCCACGGGTTCTAATTCTGCGACGGGTGTTAAGACTCCGGTGCGGCCCACTTGTACTATGATCTCTTTAATGGTGGTACTTGCCTGATACGCCGGAAATTTAAAAGCCACGGCCCAACGGGGACTTTTAAGTGTTGCGCCGAGTTGCGCTTGCAGTCCTAGATCATTAACTTTAACAACAATGCCATCAACATCAAAACTGATCTTATCTCGTTTAGTGGCATACTCTTCACAAAAAGCAATCACCTCATCCAAATTGTGACAAAGACGGTTATGTGAATTAACGGCAAAACCAAATTTTTGGGCCTGTTTCAGAAATTCCCATTGGGTCAAAGGCGCCTTATTCTTATCTAATACGCCCGCAGAGTGGACAAAAAATCTCAAACGCCGGCTCGCCGTCAGGCGCGCATCCAATAGCTTTAAAGAACCCGCCGCAGCATTACGCGGATTGGCAAACAAAACTTCACCATTTTCCTTTCGCTCTTGATTCAGGCGGGCAAAATCTTTTTTATCCATATACACTTCACCCCTAACTTCCAACAAAGCCGGCGCACGACCTTTTAAGCTCAGAGGAATATCACGGATTGTTTTGGCGTTATGCGTGACATCTTCACCGGTAGTCCCGTCTCCTCGGGTCGCAGCCAAGCTCAGGTGACCGTTCTCATACCTTAGAGAACAACTGAGGCCATCGATTTTTAATTCTGCAGTCAACGAAGGCTTAACACCATTTAAACCTTTGACCACACGCTCATACCATTGCTTTAGCTCCTCAAGCGAATAAGTATTATCCAATGAAAGCATCACGACGGAATGCTTAACCGTCGGCAAATTCCCCTGCACCTTGGCACCTACCCGCTGGGTGGGTGATGTTGCTGATTTTAACCGCGGAAATGCATCTTCCAGATCAACGAGCTTTTTAAATAAAAGATCATATTCCTCGTCTGAAATAAGAGGATCATTGAGCACATAATACCGATGATTATGCCCTTCAATCTCTTTAATTAAATCCTTAATCTCTTTTTTGGCTTGGGCTTGATTCATATTACAGAAAATTGATCAAATTCTTTCTTTTCATCTAACCATTCAATTTGTTGGTCCCAGATAAAACTTCCAAACTGCACTTTTAGCCGTGATAATAGTTCTTCAATTTTTTCACGAGGGCCTTCAACAACCGCTTGCACACTGCCGTTAGGTAAATTCTTGACCCATCCGGTCAAAGATAATTGCTGCGCAAATAAAAGAGTAGTATAGCGGAAACCGACACCTTGAACAGTGCCAAAGAATTGAATATGGGCTCGAACCATAGGATGTTATCCGTTTGTTTTTGATTGCCAAAAAAAAGTCAAAATAATCATCAATGAAACCATGCCATATTTTAAATAATTCACCCAAGTAAT
>Ga0206863_1214_pt1 | contig 18012 bp, 17 predicted proteins | sample Alteio_BWOrgCont_41_FD_152634 | JGI IMG/M metagenome (GOLD analysis project Ga0206863, IMG submission 152634) | Enriched cells from forest soil in Barre Woods Harvard Forest LTER site, Petersham, Massachusetts, United States -... | ecosystem: Environmental > Terrestrial > Soil > Temperate forest >...
TTTTATTTTTACCGCATTCACCCAAGTAAATTCTACCATGATAAAGAAGATTCTCCCCGTATGTGTACTTATTGCCATGTTTGCATCGTGCAATGAGGAGCACAAAGAAAAAAATAAAGACGAGCATCGTCCAAAGCTAGTTATTGGTATTGTAGTTGATCAAATGCGCTACGACTATCTTTATAAGTATGCTAAGAAATATGGTAAGGGTGGATTTAAAAGGCTGATGTGTGAAGGTTTTTCCTTCGATGATGCGCAATATAATTATGTACCTACTTATACCGGTCCTGGGCATACTGCCATATATACCGGCGCTACCCCCTGCATGGATGGCATTGTAGCCAACGACTGGTTTGATAAGAAACTTGGCAAAATGGTCTATTGTGTTCAGGACGATAGTGTAAAAACAGTAGGTGGCCCTTCCAAAGAAGGGCAAATGTCCCCAAAGCGGGAATTGGTAAGTACCATTGGCGATGCACTTAAACTGAGTGATGGGGGAAAATCAATGGTAATAGGTATTTCAGAAAAGGATAGGGCTTCGATACTTCCGGCTGGACATAGGGCTAATGCGGCTTATTGGCTGGAAGATAGCACGGGCAATTTTATTACCAGTACCTATTACATGCAGTCTTTACCGGATTGGGTTACTACTTTTAACAATGAACAACGTGCAAAAGCTTATTTGAGCAAACCATGGTATACATTATTACCTATCAAGGGTTATACTGAAAGCATGCCTGATGATAACCCTTATGAAAAGCCATATAAAACAGAAAGCGCTCCTATCTTTCCACATAATCTGCCTGTATTGATGGAAAAAAATAACGGAATGGGGCTGATAAAACCAACTCCTTTTGGGGATGATATTCTTAAGGATTTCGCTATTCAAACCATCAAAAGTGATAGTCTTGGCAAACATGATGCTACCGATATGCTTACTATCAGTTTCTCTTCTACCGATTATGTAGGGCACCAGTTTGGTACGGAATCCATTGAGCTGGAAGATACCTATATCCGTCTCGACAGGGATTTGGATACCCTCCTTACCTTTATTGATAAATACATAGGCAAAAACAATGTAGTTGTTTTCTTAACTGCCGACCACGGAGCCGCTGTAAATGCCCAATATTTGATGGATAGAGGTGTTCCGGCAGGATATTTAGACGATAAAGCGTTGTTGGTGAAAGCGAATGAATATTTGAATGAAAAATATGGAAGTGATTTAGCATTGCAATATTGCAATCAGCAATTTTACCTGGATGATAAAACCATTGCTGAAAAAAAATTGAATAAAGATTCCATAGAATCAGAAGTTGCCAATATTGCGTTGCAAACTCCGGGTGTTGAACGGGCTATTCCTGCATATAAATTAGATGAGGTAAATAAAGACATGATAAATAAAAAAATACTGAATGGTTATTATCCAAGCCGCTCAGGAGATGTGATTGTAAACCTGCTTCCCAACTGGCTGTCTTATGCTAAAACAGGTACTACGCATGGCGCTCCATACGATTACGATGCACATGTTCCTATGCTTTTCTGGGGTGGAGAAATCAGGCCGGGTTCTTCACCTAAGGAAGAAGCTATTACCAATATAGCACCTACCATTTCATGGCTCTTGCATATACCCAATCCGGATGGCTGCCTGGGACAACCTATGGGGGAAGTGAAGAAGGGAAAATGAGATGAAAGAATAAAACCGAAATCTCTTTATTTCCCAATCCTTTAACACAATTTAACAGCTTGTTATTCCCTTATTATTGCTGCATAAAGGGATATATCAGGCTAAATTTAGAATACCGTAACAATTACTTCCCAAAAATGGCAGGATTTATTCTATATTTGCGGGTATAACAATACACCCGAACACGCCCAAATGGGAGAAAATAAATTCCTTGATAAGATAGAATACCCCGCCGATCTTCGTAAATTGAAATATGAAGATTTGCCGGAAGTTTGTAAAGAATTGCGCCAGTTTATTATTGACCTTGTTTCAGAAAAAGGCGGACACTTTGGTGGTAGTCTTGGCGTGGTGGAATTAACCGTTGCATTACATTATATTTTCAATACGCCTTACGATCAATTGGTGTGGGACACGGGGCATCAGGCATATGGACATAAAATACTTACCGGAAGAAGGGAAGTGTTTCACACAAACCGTCTTTATAAGGGCATTAGTGGCTTCCCCAACAGGAAAGAAAGTGAATATGATACCTTTGGGGTAGGACATACTTCCACATCTATTTCGGCCGGATTAGGAATGGCTGTAGCATCCAAGTACAAAAAGGAATTTGACCGCAAACATATAGCCGTTATCGGCGATGGAGCCATGAGTGCGGGCCTTGCTTTTGAAGGCTTGAATAATGCCGGCACTTCGCATGCCGATATTTTAGTCGTGCTTAATGACAATTGCATGTCCATTGACCCCAATGTGGGCGCATTGCGCGAATATCTTACCAATATGACTACTTCACCTACCTACAATAAAGTGAAGGATGAAGTATGGAAACTGCTTGGTAAAGTGAGTAAGTTTGGACCGAATGCACAAGATATAGCGGCTAAAATAGAAAATGCCGTAAAGTCATCCTTACTCAAGCAAAGCAACCTTTTCGAATCATTGCATTTTCGCTACTTTGGCCCTGTAGACGGGCATGATGTGGTTCACCTTGCTAAAGTTTTAAATGACTTAAAAAAAATACCCGGCCCAAAAATACTGCATTGCCTTACTGTAAAAGGCAAAGGCTACAAATTTTCGGAAGAGGGTGATCAAACTTTTTGGCATGCTCCTGGCACATTCAATAAAGATACAGGTGAGATTATAAAATCTGTAAATACTAAGCCGCAACCACCCAAATACCAGGATGTATTTGGCCATACACTTGTTGAACTGGCTGAAAAAAATGACCGCATTATGGGCATAACCCCTGCCATGCCTACCGGTTCATCGCTCAATATAATGATGAAGGTTATGCCTGACAGGGCTTTTGATGTGGGCATTGCGGAGCAACATGCAGTTACATTTTCGGCAGGACTTGCTGCTAATGGATTGATACCCTTCTGTAATATATACTCCACATTCATGCAGCGGGCTTACGACCAGGTGATACACGATGTAGCTATACAGAATCTGAAAGTAGTTTTTTGTTTAGATAGGGGAGGAGTTGCAGGTTCTGACGGGCCTACCCATCATGGCAATTTTGATTTGGCATATTTCCGTTGTGTACCCAATATGATTGTATCGGCTCCAATGAATGAAGTTGAGTTGAGAAACCTGATGTATACTGCCCAGTTGGATAAAATACAAAGTCCTTTCTCTATTCGTTATCCTCGTGGAAATGGTGCAATAATAGACTGGAAACAACCATTTACTGAATTACAAGTAGGCAAAGGCCGGAAAATAAAAGATGGTGATGATATTGCTATTTTAACGATTGGGCATCCGGGAAACTTTGCATTAGATGCTTGTAAGGTTCTGGAAAGCGAAGGCATTAGCGCGGCCCACTACGACATGCGCTTTGTAAAACCAATTGACGAAGAAATTTTACATGAAGTATTTAAAAATTTCGATAAAGTAATTACCGTGGAAGACGGCTGCCTGATGGGTGGAATGGGTAGCGCGGTACTGGAGTTTATGGCAGATAACAAATATAATGCTAATATAGTAAGGCTCGGCATTCCTGATCGGGTAATAGAACATGGAACCCAGCCGGAGCTTTATAAGGAATGTGGGTATAGCACAGAGGATATTATCGATACTGCGCGTAATATGCTAACCAAGAAGAAAAGAGGAAGTAAAACACTTTTTATAACATTATAAATTTAAGAAAAGCAAAATGATTTCAAAAAGACAAACATTTCTAGTTATCGGTGGCATAATAAGTGTTATTGCGGTAAACGCCCAAGACAATACACCCGATATTCCTCTTACAAATAAAAAGGACAGTAAATATCAATTCACCATTATTAAAGATAATGGAGCTTCCAGTGTGAAGAATCAAAATAAATCAGGTACTTGTTGGTGTTTCTCAACACAATCTTTTGTAGAATCGGAATTGATGCGGATGGGAAAGGGCAATATACCATTGTCTGAAATGTTTGTAATACGCAATATGTATCTTCAAAAAGCTATTAATTATGTGCGTTACCAGGGACACGCCCAATTTGCAGAAGGTGGCGAACCACATGATGTAATGAATGCTATCCGCGAGTTTGGTATAGTCCCTGCTGAAGCGTATGTTGGTTTACCGAAAGGCGATTCCCTGCCTGAAATGGGTGAGATGGATGCCGTGCTTAAAGCAATGTTGGATGAAGTAAATAAATTGCACGATGGAAAGCTTAATCCAAACTGGTTTGCTGCTTTTCAAGGCGCATTAGATGGATATATGGGGACTCCTCCAATTGAATTTACGTATGAAGGTAAAAAATATACCCCACAATCTTTTGCAAAATATTTGGGAATAAACCCTGACGATTATGTAGAAATCACCTCCTTTACACATCATCCGTTCTACTCCAAATTTGCTTTAGAAGTACCCGATAATTGGGCGCATAGTGAGGTTTATAATGTTCCGCTGGATGAGTTTCACCGGATAGCTGATAATGCCATTCAAAATGGGTATACGGTAGAATGGGGCGCTGATGTGAGTGAACCGGGTTGTGCCATAAGGAATTTTAGTCTTGCTATTGTTCCACAAATGCAAATAACTAAAAATACTTCGGCCTCTGCAAAAGATTCTATTTTTATGAATCCTGTTACCCAATTAAACATAACGCAGGAGCTTCGCCAACAAGCATTTGATAACCTAAGCACTACCGATGACCATGGCATGCAAATTACAGGCATGGCTAAAGACCAAAATGGGGATGAGTTTTATATTGTAAAAAATAGCTGGGGAACAACAAATTACTGCAAAGGATACTTTTATGTTTCCTCCCCTTACTTTCTCTATAAGACCACCAGTATCATGGTAAATAAAAATGCCATTCCCGCTGATATAAGAAAGAAGTTGGGATTGTAAAATAATGGTAGAAGAGAGTAGTAGCCTATTCAACTATAAATGCCACCTGGTAGAAGTTATTTACCGCGCCAATAAGCTTCAATTTTACTCCAAAAGATTCAGTAAATATCTTATAAGCAAAGAATTCATGATTAGGGACATTAAATTCATCAAAAATAATAATATCCCCTTTTTTCAGGAATTTATATACTTGGCTAAGAGCAAATATAGTTGCTGAAAATAAATCCGCATCCAGATGAATTATATTTAAAGACTCGGCAAATCTATTTCTATTTTTATCCAAGAATGGATTAAGGGTTGCCTGAAATAGTCCTTTGTAGAATTCAGCACGTTCATCTGTAATGTCAGGAATTTTAAAAGACATTTCTCCCTTTTTATAGCCGCCCCAACTTTCGGGCAAACCTTCAAATGTATCGAATCCAGCGAAATGTGAATCCGTATTTTTGTTGAAATTGATCCACCATTTAAAAGAGTTACCCGAAGCAACCCCAAACTCAACATAATTGATCCTTTTCGTCTCTACTTCCAATGTTCTTCCAACTTTATCATACAGTTTATACCTTCTGCTATGGTCTCTGGTAGGAACATAAAAGTCATTTATTAATAAGGTTTTGTCTTTATTTACCTTACTAATCCATAAGGTAAACAATGAAAAATTGCTTATTGTTTTAAATAACCCGCTGAAAGGTTTGGCCAGCAGAAATACTCTTGAAAAAATAAGGAAATCTTTTATGTTCTTTATATATTTAAACATGGGTAAAAAAATTAGCGGCAAAAAGGCCTAAATTAACTAAAATTCGAAGATGGCTATTCTTTAATAAACTTATAATGATTGTATTGCCATTAAGCGGCTTCGTTTTTTTACATCTTTTCTCGCCTTTCCCAATTTCCCCTATATTCGCAATCCATGAACCGTATCACCAGTCTTTTTAATATTAAGTATCCCATCATACAAGCTGGTATGTTGTGGACGAGTGGATGGAGGCTGGCCTCTGCAGCTGCTAACAGTGGTTGCCTGGGTCTTATAGGTGCCGCAAGTATGTATCCCGATGTATTGAGGGAGCATATTCAAAAATGCAAGAAAGCAACGGATAAGCCTTTTGGAGTAAATGTGCCCCTTCTTTATCCGGATATAGATGTTGTAATGAATATTATTGTGGAAGAAGGAGTGAAGATCGTTTTTGTTTCAGCTGGAAACCCTAAGGTATGGACACCCTTTTTAAAGCAACATGGAATAACAGTGGTTCATGTAGTAGGTAGTTCCAAGTTTGCTGTAAAAGCTCAGGATGCAGGGGTAGATGCCATTGTAGCGGAAGGCTTTGAAGCAGGCGGACATAATGGCCGTGAAGAAACTACTACCTTATGTTTAATCCCATTGGTAAAAAAAGAAATTCACGTACCTTTAATTGCGGCGGGTGGTATTGCCGGTGGCCGGTCCATGTTGGCTTGCATGGCTTTGGGTGCGGATGGTGTGCAAATAGGTACCCGGTTTGCAGCAGCAGAAGAAGCATCGGTTCATGCCAATTTTAAAAAGAGAATTATAGAGTCAAATGAAGGCGATACCGTCCTTACTTTGAAGAAACTGGTTCCTGTACGTATTCTCAAAAATGCGTTCTATAAAAAAGTGAAGGAGGCCGAAGACCGCGGCGCTTCAGTAGAAGAATTAAACAACCTGTTAGGAAGGGCACGGGCAAAGCAGGGGATGTTTGAAGGTAATATGGAAGAAGGCGAACTTGAAATAGGGCAAATAGCGGCAGCCGTAAAAGAAATACAACCGGTAAGTGAAATAGTGAAAGAAGTAATGATAGAATTTCATGCATCTATAAAGGAGGCAGGTAGCTATGGAATCCCCGAATAAGAAGAATAAATTTGTGTTAAATAATATCTATGATTGATTTTGAAAGATTCACTTTATCTAACGGACTAAAAGTTATAGTCCACAGAGATACTTCAACGCCTATGGCGTGTGTAAATGTATTGTACGATGTAGGCGCGCGCGATGAGGATTCTGAACGGACTGGCTTTGCCCATCTATTCGAACATCTTATGTTTGGCGGCTCTGTCAATATTCCTGATTTTGATAATGTATTGCAACACGCAGGCGGGGAAAACAATGCTTTTACCACTAACGATGTAACTAATTATTATCTCACGCTTCCTGCCGTAAATCTGGAAGTGGCTTTCTGGCTCGAATCGGACAGGATGCTGAGTCTCGCTTTTTCTGAAAAAAGCCTGGAAGTGCAGCGTAATGTTGTAATTGAAGAATTCAAACAAAGTTACCTCAATCAACCTTATGGTGATATCTGGTTAGAGATTCCAAAGCTTGCCTATAAAGTACATCCTTATTTGTGGCCTACTATTGGCAAAAATATTGACCACATCAAATATGCGGTGATGGACGATGTAAAAGCATTTTTCAAAAAATTCTATTGCCCCAATAATGCTATCCTTTGCGTTACCGGAAATGTAACGGTTGAGCAAGTAAAGGCTCTTTGTGAAAAGTGGTTTGCACCGATTCCTATGGGAAATCCACCCAATCGGAATCTTCCTGTGGAGCCACCTCAAACAGAACCACGTAAACTGGAACTGGAAAGAGAAGTGCCTGCAAGCGCCATTTACAAAGTATACCACATGGGCAAGCGTATAGATAAGAGTTTCTATACAATGGAACTTCTTGCCGATATACTTACTGATGGAAATGCATCCCGCTTATATATAGAGTTGGTGAAGAACCAAAAACTATTTAGCGAAATAAACGCCTTTACCTATGAATCGCTTGACCCGGGCGTGTTTATTGTAACGGGTAAATTATTGGATGGGGTAACACTTGAAAAAGCGGATGAAGCCATCAAAAAGGAATTGGAGAAAATTACTTCAGAGGAAGTGAAAACAGATGAGCTTGAAAAGGCAAAAAATAAAACCGAATCGCAACACATTTTTGCGGAGATAAGCATTCTTAATAAAGCCATGAACCTTGCGATGTTTGAATTGCTGGGAGGAGCTGAAAATGCTAATAATGAAGTGGAAAAATTCTTTAGTGTGTCTGAAAAAGATATACTGAATGAATCTCGCAATGTGCTGAATGAGTCGAATTGTTCTACATTATATTACCGTTCAAAACCTAATACCCATGTCAACTGAAATGATGCTAGATAGAAAGGCGATGCCGCAACTTGCATTAGAAAGCAAGATTGATATTATACATGCGCAAAATTATTCTTTGCCAAATGGGATACCTGTATACTATGTAAATGCTGGTACACAAGACGTAATTAAGGTAGAAGTTGTTTTCCGTGCGGGAAGCCGCGAACAAGATGTGCCGCTGGTGGCGGGAAGTACGAATGCCATGCTGGAAGAAGGCACTAAAAAGCATAATTCGGAAGAAATAGCATCTCTGCTTGATTATTATGGCTCTTTCCTGGAGACCTCTGTGCAACAAGATTATGCGTCTGTCACTATATATACGCTTGGGAAGCATTTGGACAAGGCTCTTCCCATTTTAGAAGAAATTATTAAGGAGCCTTCTTTTCCTCAACATGAATTAGAGATTTACTTGCATAATAATAAGCAGCGATTTTTAGTTGATGAACAAAAAGAGCGAGTGGTTGCGGCAAAGAATTTTCCATTCCTTTTATTTGGAGATGCCCACCCATACGGGCACAGAACGCGTCTGGAAGAATATGGCGGCGTAAAGAAAGAACACCTGGAATCATTCCATAAAAAATATTATTCTCCAGGAAATTGTGCACTGATAATATCAGGGAAATTGAATGATATAGTATTAAATAAAATTGGAGATTATTTTGGAAAGGAAGAAAGAACAGATTCAAATTTTACAACCCATAACTATACTCCGCAATCTGCGCCTCAAAAAATAAATTTTATTCCGAGCAATAAAAAAGATTCTGTTCAATCAGCTATAAGGATGGGCCGGGTTTTATTCCTGAAAAATCATCCGGATGCTATTCCGTTCCAAATATTGAATACTATTCTTGGCGGATATTTTGGTTCGCGCCTCATGAGTAATATCAGGGAAGATAAGGGATATACCTATGGGATTTCATCATCGGTTGTGTTCCTGCAAAATGCCGGATATTTCAATATTGGCAGCGAAGTAGGCAGTGCTGTTTGCAGTGCCGCGCTTGTTGAAATTTATAAAGAATTAGAGCGATTGCGCGATGAGCCTGTGCCGCAAGATGAATTGCAATTGGTGAAAAATTATTTACGTGGTAATTTCATGCGTAGCATGGATGGGCCTTTTGCCCTTGCAGAGCGTTTCAAACATATCTGGTTGCACAATATGGATTATTCCTATTATGAGAATTATGTGAATGCATTAAGTACCATTACTTCTGCCCAGCTTATGGAAATTGCCAATAGATATTTGCAAAAGGATAGCATATATGAATTGGTAGTAGGTGCAAAGTAGTACAGAATATAATTCTTCACCTTTAATTATCCAATCAAATGAAATTTTTATTTACCATTTTTTTATTTTCTATTTCCTGCATAGGTATTACTGCTCAGGACATACAAAGTATGGCAGATAGTAATAACCTTTTTGCATTCAAGCTTTATGCAGAAATAAATAAAAGGAAAACAGAAAACTTATTTTTTTCCCCATTCAGTATCTCTACCGCATTGGCTATGGCATATGCAGGGGCAAGAAATGAGACGGAAAGGCAAATGAGCCAAACGCTGCATTTCAATCTTGACCAGGATGTTTTCCATAGGCAATACAAAAGCTACCTCGATACCATAGAAACCGATACAAGCAAAGATCTTATCATGGGGATTGCTAATTCTATTTGGGTTGCTAATACCTGCAAAATATTATCCCCTTTTTCCGAAATTGTGAAAGATGATTATCATTCGGAATCTAAAAGCGTGGATTTTGCAGGCAATACAGAGCAGACAAGGCAAGAGATAAATTCATGGGTGGAAGATAAAACCCACGATAAAATAAAAGATTTAATTGCGAAAGGAATGATTGGCGAAACCACACGATTGGTATTGGTAAATGCCATTTATTTCAAAGGGAAATGGCAATCCCCTTTCAGGCAGAATGTTACCCGCAAGGACCTCTTTTCTATCAATGATTCCGTGACCGATTCGGCAAAATTCATGAATAAGATGTGGCGCTATAAATATTACAAAGATGAGCGCATACAGGCTATTGAAATTCCCTATATGGGTGGAAACATATCGATGCTTATTTTATTGCCAAATGAAATAAATGGAATTGATAAGTTCGAAAAAAAATTAGATGATGCATATTATTCAAAGATTATTAATAGTAAGCTTTATGCGGAGATTAATCTTTCTCTCCCCCAATTTAAAATCACGCTAGGAAGCGTATTAAATACGCCTCTTTCCGAGATGGGTATGCCTGCTGCATTTTCTGATACTGCTGATTTTTCAGGAATTGCAAATGAGAGACTAAAAATTGGTTTTGTTGTGCATAAGGCATTTATCAATGTATCGGAAGAAGGAACAGAAGCAGCGGCAGCCACGGATGTAGGGATGATGCTTTTAACTGCCGCTCCTCCCCGCAGTTCAATTCCTTTCATTGCCAACCATCCGTTTATTTTTATCATAAAAGATAATGCGACGGGGAATATTTTATTCATGGGTAGAGTAACTAATCCGGCAAAAGAGTAGTAGTTATTTTATAGTTTTGCCAATATTTCTTTCCTTGTGACTAAGCTAAGTGTAAATATTAATAAGATAGCGCTTATCCGCAACTCGCGGGGTGGTGATTTGCCCGATGTTAGTAAGGCAGCGTTAGATATTGTACGTTTTGGTGCGGAAGGTATTACTGTGCATCCACGCCCCGACGAAAGACACATCCGTTATAATGATGCACGTATATTGAAGCCCTTGCTTCCTGTTGAGTTCAATATAGAAGGTTACCCCAATGATAAATTTATGCAACTGGTAACAGAAGTAAAACCGGCCCAGGTTACTTTAGTGCCAGACCCGCCTGATGCACTTACGTCTAATGCGGGGTGGGATACTATTAAACATAGGGCTTTTCTGAAAGAAGTTATTAGTATTTTACATAAATCAGGTATACGTGCATCCATATTTATTGACACCGATTTAAAGCTCATGGATGGTGCTGCTGAGACGGGTACCGAGCGTATAGAACTATATACCGAGGACTATGCCAAAAACTATTCTTCATCTCCACAAAAGGCCATAGAGCCTTACCGCAAGGCAGCTAATAGAGCACATGAACTGGGGCTTGGAATAAATGCGGGGCATGATTTGAATTTAGATAACCTTGCCTATTTCCATAAAAATATTCCTCACCTGGATGAAGTATCCATAGGCCATGCGCTTGTATCGGATGCGCTTTATTTAGGTTTGGAAAATACGGTACAATTATACTTGCGGCAATTAAAGTAATTTCATAAAAATGAAACTCTCTTTTCGAAAATTGGGCAGTGGTAAGCCGTTGTTTATACTTCATGGGTTATTTGGCTCGTCGGATAATTGGCAGACATTAGGGAAAAAATTCGCGGAAAGTTTCACTGTATATCTGATTGACCAGCGCAATCACGGGCGTTCGGCACATAGCCCTGAACATAGTTACGCAGCAATGAGCGTTGACTTGCTTGAATTGACGGAAGATGAAAAGTTATCAGACGCAATGCTATTGGGTCATTCAATGGGAGGGAAAACAGCTATGCACTTTGCCGTAACCTATCCTGAAAAAGTGGATAAAATGGTTATTGTGGATATAAGCCCTAAAAAGTATCCGATAACCAACCAGGATATAGCCGATACATTGGAAAAAGTAAACCTGGATGAAGTAAAGACACGCAAAGAAGTGGAAGCTATCATATCACAAGATATTAAAGACCCGGGGGGGACCTTGCAGTTTCTTTTGAAGAATCTTTATTGGGATGATAACTCTCCGGAACAGAAATTGGCCTGGAGATTTAACCTGGAAGCGTTAAAAAATAACCTTGCCGCTGTCGCAGAGGCTACGCCTATGCCTCCAGCACCACTGCTATTGCCGGTTCTATTTATAAAGGGCGGTAAATCCGATTATATGTTTAATGGAGATAGTAAACTTATAAACAGCATGTTCTCTCATGCGAGGATTATATCTATTCCTGAAGCCGGACATTGGGTACATGCTAATAAGCCGGTGGAATTCTTTAGTATAGTAAATACATTCCTACTGGAGAACTAGCGATATTTATAAGGCTGTTTAAAACTTTTTGTTCTCATATTCCCATTTACCATTACACATATATACTTTTGCATTTACTATGATAGTAGATATTTTCATTCCCTGTTTTATCGACCAGCTTTATCCGCAAACTGGTTTCAACATGATTAAAGTGTTGGAGCGTGTCGGTTGCGATGTGAATTATAACCCCGAGCAAACCTGTTGTGGACAACCTGCATTTAATGCCGGTTATTGGGAAGATGCTAAAAAGGTAGGTGAGAAATTCATTAAAGAATTTCAGCAAGATAGGTACATTGTTTCTCCATCCGCATCATGCGTGGGAATGATAAAAAACTATTATCCTGAAATGTTTCATAATTCAGCCCTGCATAACGAATACAAACAACTTGCAAAGAACATTCACGAGTTTAGCGATTTTCTGGTGAATGTTCTGAAAGTATCTGATATCGGGGCTACCCTAGAGGGTGTGGCCACCTATCATGATTCATGTGCCGCTTTGCGCGAGTGCGTTATAAAAGACGAACCCCGTGCATTGCTGAGTAAAGTGCGTAAGCTGGAATTGAAGGAAATGAAAGATACTGAATCTTGCTGTGGTTTTGGAGGAACTTTCTCTGCCAAGTTTGAGCCTATCGCTATTGGTATGGGATCTGATAAGGTGAAGAATGCTATGGAAACAGGTGCGCAATATTTAATATCAACTGATCTGTCCTGCTTACTACATTTAGATGCATACATCAAAAAGCAAAACCTGAATTTGAAGACCATGCACATTGCTGATGTGCTTGCAAGTGGTTGGTAATTTGAAGGATAGTTTAATTCAGTAAAGCCGCGTACAGTTTTTTTCGGGAATAACCGTCTAATACTCTTGTTTGGATGCCTTAAAAAAATCTTGCTGATTCTCTGACGGATTACATTTGCATAGATTTTTAAGGGAAAAATTAACATAAAAAGTTTGGATAGATAATAGAATGTTCCTACTTTAGTATTCTAATTGAGAACAGATATGTTTGAAATGAGTAAGAAAATCCTGGAAAAGGTTAGTTTTGACAGGGCGCTTTTTTATAAAGAACTAGTCAAAACATTAAATTGGCTTAAGCCCGATGAGAAAATGCTTTTAAAAGTTTGGTGCCTTGCTAATTTTGGGCACATATATAAAGAACAAATTATTGAAGCCTTCCGTCACGTAGCTAAAGTTTAAAGGTAGTTCAGGTTTCGTTTTATTCCCTTATATCCCGTTCGCTGTAAAGGAGAGCCTTTAAATATGTTTTTAAAAATATCTTCCGTAATTTCTTCCCAATCTTTTTTTGTCATATTAATAACGGAAGGATTCGCTTGCATTTCCCCGGTAGAATGAGGTTTTGAGAAACGGTTCCAAGGGCATACATCCTGGCAAACATCACAGCCAAACATCCATCCATCCAATTTATTTTCCATTTCAGCAGGCATTGCCTCTTTCAATTCTATGGTAAAATAGGAAATACATTTGCTTCCATCTACTATTTTCGGCCCAATAATAGCCTGTGTGGGGCAGGCATCCATACAGCGGGTGCAACTTCCACAATAATCTTTTATGGGTCCGTCCGGTTCCAGTTCAATATCTACAATCAATTCTGCTAAAAAATAATAGGAGCCCTTTTGAGGCCGGATCAACATGGCGTTTTTACCAATCCATCCAAGACCGCTTTTGGCTGCCCATGCCCTGTCAAGCACCGGTGCAGAATCTACAAAAGCCCTGCCGTGTATTTCTCCAATCTGTTCATTTATTATATGCAATAACTCTTTCAGTTTACCCTTAAGTACAAAATGGTAATCTTTTCCGTAAGCATACTTGGAAATCTTAGGAGCATCCGTACTCTGTTTCTCCTCCGGATAGTAATTCAGCATTAACGATATAACAGATTTACATCCTTCCACCAATTTCCGTGGATCAAGGCGCATATCAAAATAATTTTCCATGTATTGCATCTTGCCGTTCATACCTTGCTGAAGCCACTTTTCAAGGTGCGGCGCTTCATCTTCCAAAAAATCCGCTTTTGAAATTCCACAAAAATCAAAACCCAGCCTTTTGGCTTCGCGCTTTATGATTGCCGAATATAATTCTTGCGGCATGAGATGAATTAAAATAGCTTATCCTTCCTGAAGTTCCACATCTTTCAGTATCCGTGTCTTTACTTGCTTATCATTTCAATTATCTTTCCAGTAACAGCTTCCATTATTTTATCATCTACGGCAGCTGCTTTGTAAGCAATAATTTCTTTGTCGGCTGTAAATATCTTGTTCGGCCTGATATTGCTGTGAACATGCAAAGAACCGCTTTTAAAATCACTTGTGCTAAGGGGAATAGCATAATGGTCTTTTACATCGTGGCTGGTAATTTGACATAATATAATGTCGTCACCGCTTAAATCGGCTACTACCAATGCGGGCCTTTTTTTACTGCCCGATAAATCAGAAAACGGGAATGGAATAACTACCACATCTCCTTTTACAAATTTTTCCATGCTTTGTCTTCTTCGGGTTTATTCCAATCTTTTGCGAGGGCCGATTCGGAAGAAAGGTGCGTAACGATACCTTCCTTTAGATTACCTTTTTCATTGGCTGTAATAAAGCCATAAATAATCGAAAGTGTTTTACCATCGTTTATATTATCAATCAAGTGATGCAAGCTGGTTTTTAATTCAGCGGAAGTCATAATGATAAGTATGCTCTAGTATACATGCAAATGTACGATGTTTCCGTATTTAAAATAATTTGTTCGTCCCGAAATTAGGTATCTTTTTCAAATGTTTATATGCTTTGTCTGTTACCTCTCTTCCGCGTGGGGTACGCGCCATATAGCCTTCTTGTATCAAAAAAGGTTCATATACTTCTTCAATAGTTCCGGATTGCTCACCTACTGCAATAGCAATAGTGGAAATGCCAACCGGTCCACCCTTAAACTTATCTATCATAGCGCTTAAGATGCGGTTATCCATTTCGTCCAAACCATTTTCATCTACATTCAGGGCTTTCAGGGCATACTGGGTAACTTTCAAATCAATTTTACCTTCGCCTTTTACCTGGGCAAAGTCGCGCACACGGCGCAATAGCGCATTGGCAATACGTGGTGTTCCGCGGCTGCGGCGGGCAATTTCCCACGAAGCCTCTTTGCTGATAGCAATATTTAATATGCCTGATGAACGCTCAATAATTGTTTGTAATAGTTCGGCATGGTAATAATCTAAGCGGAAATTGATGCCGAAACGTGCTCTCAATGGAGATGTTAAAAGTCCGGAACGGGTAGTGGCTCCAATTAAGGTAAAAGGATTTAGCTTCAGTTGTACACTGCGGGCATTGGGTCCGGTATCGAGCATAATATCAATGCGGTAATCTTCCATAGCCGAATAAAGATATTCTTCTACCACAGGACTTAAGCGGTGTATTTCATCAATAAATAAAACGTCAAAATTTCCAAGATTGGTAAGTAAACCGGCCAAGTCGCCCGGCTTTTCAAGCACAGGCCCGGAGGTGATGCGAATGTTCACTTGTAATTCCGATGCGATGATATTAGCAAGTGTTGTTTTCCCCAATCCCGGCGGGCCATGCAGCAAAACATGGTCGAGTGCTTCTTCCCTTTGCTTTGCCGCCTGAACGAATATGCGCAGGTTTTCAATTACTTTTTCCTGTCCTGCAAATTCGTTGAAATGCTGGGGCCGAAGGACGCTCTCTACTTCTTTCTCCGAAGGAGAAAGATTTTCACTATCGGGATCTAAATTTTGGTTCATTTAATATATAATCTTGCCTAAGGCAAGACAAATGTAATGTATGTATGCAATATAAATGATCTTCACTACCCGGAAGATATCGCATCAGCTATTTGCCCCAATCAATTTAGCCAGTTTTGTATTTGGGAAAAAGTGGACGTATAATTCAAAAGGTGAAACGGAAAGCCCTACGGAATAGGTTATGGAATTGAAATGGTAATTTAAAAGGTTGTTATTAATAAGCATAAAACGGTATCCCACCTGAGTGGATAGCTCCACATATTTATTAATATTATAGCCTAAGGTTACCTGTGGTTCGATGGGCATTATTATTTTACGGTTTTTGTTTATTGTAAAATCATTCATGTTATATTGATAAGAAGAACTGCCGATGCCTATGAGAACAGGTAAGTCCAATTCCCAATGTTTGGTATAATTGATGGTATATTCTACAAAATAAGAGAAGTAAGTAAAATTAAGTTTAGTATTTACAACATTTCCATCCATGTATTGGGTTTTGTATATAGGTGATGATAAGGCGTTATATCCACCGCCAATGGTCAGTTTTTCGTCAAAGCAAACCCCTGCCATAACCCCAAATATATTGGCGTAATTGTTATTAATATATGAATCACGGGAATCAAAACTAAATACGAAACAGCCCTTTTTTTGTAAAGCTGATTGTAGTGTGTCAATAAACTGGCATTGGGAGGTAAGCGCAGTAAAAGCGAACAATAGGATGCCAATAAATTTTTTCACGGAAGCAATATTAACGCGTCAATCAGAGTAGAACTCTTCTTTGTACTCTTAATTGCCCCAAAATGTTTCAAGATGATCAATCACCACTCTCAATCATCTTAGCCCATTTTGTATGTGGAAAGAGCCCCGCATATATTTCCAGCGGATATATTAATACGCCAACAGAATAGGTTACTGAGTTGAAATCATACCCCAATAGCTTATTGTTAACAAGCATATAACGATATCCGCCCTGTGTGTATAGTCCGCAATATTTATTAAAATTATAATCTACCTCCACCTGGGGTTCCAGAGGCACAATAGCCTTATCATTTTCAGTTGTTAAAAGTGAATTATGCTGGTATTGTATAGATGCGCTTCCAATGCCTATAGAAACAGGTATGTCAATTCGCCAATGCTTGGAAAGAGTCATTATGTATTCTACGAAATAGGAGAAAAAGAAAAAATCAAGCTTGCCTTTTAAGGTATCGCCGTCTATATATTTTGTACGGTATATAGAGGAGGACAATGAATTAATACCTCCGCCAATCGTGAATTTTTTGCCAAAGCAAACTCCTATCATATAGCCAAAAATACTAGCATCATTACCACTTATAAAAGAATTGCGGGTATTGAAGCAAAATGAAAAATTACCTTTTCTTTCAATAGCAGATTGCAGGGTATCAATAAATTGGCATTGAGATGTAAATGCAATAGAACAAAAGAGGGATATGCAGATAAGCTTTTTCACGGGGTAGCGCAAAAGTACATTTTTCCCCAAAAGTTATTCTATATTCTTATAATGTTAGCGATACTCAGGTTATCGTTCACAGGGGCAAATAGGGGAAAAGTAAATAGTAGTGTTTGGTAAAATAGACTTCAGAAATGTTTGCGAGGCCTCATTTACCAGTACATCCCGCAGGTCAAGTACCTTTAAGTTATCGCTTAGGTATTTCAATTCATAGGGGTATGAAGAAATGTTATCGCTCCATAAATCAAGTGTTTGCAATTCTTTTAATTTACCTATACTATGTGGCAATATTTCCAAATCGGTACGGTTCATACTAAGATATTTCAGATGGCTAAGTTCGCCTATTTGTGTACGAAGGCTGTCAATCTTGTTTTTGTATAGTATTAAATATTGGAGGTCTTTCAGTTCCCCAATCCATGCCGGAATATCGGTAATTTTATTTTTACTTAGATCCAGGTATTGCAGATTAGTAAGTTTTCTTATTCCTTTGGGAAATTCGGAAAGCCTTTGTTTGCTTAAGTCTAGTTTCAGTATATTAGCTGTATCCTTCATAGCCTC
>Ga0206863_1215_pt1 | contig 17914 bp, 14 predicted proteins | sample Alteio_BWOrgCont_41_FD_152634 | JGI IMG/M metagenome (GOLD analysis project Ga0206863, IMG submission 152634) | Enriched cells from forest soil in Barre Woods Harvard Forest LTER site, Petersham, Massachusetts, United States -... | ecosystem: Environmental > Terrestrial > Soil > Temperate forest >...
TGTTTTTACATGGCTCCAACTAAATCGAATTTTTTGGACAAGGTGCTCGGACGCATCGGGCGGCTTGACGCCCAGGGGCTTCAGACCGTGGTCGAGCGTCTGGCGCGCGAACGCGATTTCCTGGAGATGCTCTTCAACACCATCGAGGATGGCGTCCTCGTGGTGGATGAGCGCGGAATCATCGTCTATTTTAACCAGGCGGTAACGAAGTTGCTCGGCATTCCCGGCGAAGGTGTCGAGGGACAACCCGTGCGGAAGTTTTTGCCGCGGTTGGATTGGGAGAAACTGCTCGAGATGGACCGCAAAGGCGGTCAACGGGTGGCGCGTCATGAACTGGAAATCAGCTATCCCCAGACCCGGTTTCTTCGCCTTTACGCTGCCCCTCTCGATCAGGACGCCCGGCGTGGAGGCGGGCTGGCTTTAATTCTGCACGACGCCACCGAAGCCCGGCAGGAGACATTCGAAGCCATCGAAAGCGAGCGTATCCATTCCTTGACGTTGCTGGCTGCCAGTGTGGCGCACGAAATTGGAAACCCTCTCAACGCCCTGCACATCCACCTCCAGTTAATGGGTCGCGAACTCAGGAAACTGCGCGAGATCGCCTCGTCGCTGCCCGCCCGGGGGCTGAAGGTCCCCCGATCGCGAGTCCAAACCATGGGGTGGAACCTGGAAACGGTGGAAATCACCGATAAACTTGAGAATTACCTTGGGGTCGCCAAAGGCGAGATCACTCGCCTGGATTACATCGTCACGCAATTCCTCCAAGCCATCCGGCCGAGCCAGCCACAGTTCCGGCCGGCCCCGATCAATAGTGTGGTGGAGGAAACGATCAAATTACTGCGTCCGGAGTTGGACAACCGGGGCCTCCAAATCGAGGTCCGCCTTTCACGCGGAATGCCACTCACCCCCCATTGATCCGGGACAAGTTCAGCAAGCGCTGGTTAATCTGGTCAAGAATGCCATGCAGGCCATGACTCGCGGAGGGATTTTGACCCTGGAGACGGGTGAGCGGGCCGAGGGCGTCTGGGTGAGCGTGGCCGATTCGGGCGGCGGCATCCCAGCCGAGCAATTAAACCGCATTTTTGAGCCGTTCTACACCACCAAAAAGAAAGGGACAGGCCTCGGCTTGATGATTGTCCAGAGAATCGTGCGGCAGCACGGGGGCCGAATCGATGTGGAAAGCCAGGTCGCCAAGGGGACCAAGTTCCGCATCTGGCTGCCGCTTCGCGAACGGCAGCCGAGATTGTTGGAGTCGCACCTCCATGATTAAACCGTCCCTGTTGATCGTCGATGACGAAAAACCGACTCGCGAAGGATTGCGCACCGCATTGGAGGACCATTATGACGTCTATTTGGCGGAGAGCGGCGCCTCGGCCATGGAGTTGCTCGAAAAGGAATCCTTCGATGTACTATTAACTGATTTTCGACTGCCGAACGAGGACGGACTGAAACTGATCGCGCGCGCCAAGTCGCTCTCGAAACCGCCCATCTGCATATTGATGACGGCTTACGGCTCGGAGGAGCTGGCGGTCGAGGCCATGAAAAAAGGGGCTGATGATTACATCGCCAAAGGGCGAATGCAGATTGACGAGTTGGACATGAGGATCGCCAAGGCCATGAGGCAGCGGGCTCTGGAGGCGGAGAACTCCGCCTTGCGCCAGCAACTCAACAACCGGTTCGGCCTGGAGAACATCATCGGCGACTCGCAGCCGATCAAGGAGGTGCTGGACATCGTGCGTCAGGTCGCGCCCTCGCGCGCCCCGGTGTTGATCCTCGGTGAAACCGGGACAGGCAAGGAACTGATCGCGAAAGCAATTCATCAATTGAGTCCGCGGTCGAAGCAGCCGCTGGTCACGGTTCATTGCGCAGCCCTGTCCCCGACCATTTTGGAGAGCGAATTATTCGGCCATGAAAAGGGGGCTTTTACCGGCGCGCACGAACAAAGGATTGGGCGCTTCGAAAAGGCGCAGGGCGGGACCCTCTTCCTGGATGAAATCGGCGAGATCGACGCCACCCTTCAAATCAAACTTTTGCGGTTTTTAGGCGAGCGAACCTTCGAGCGAGTGGGGTCGAGTAAAACCTTGACCGCCGATGTCCGGCTGGTCGCGGCCACCAATCGGAATCTCGAGGAGATGGCGCGGCTGGGAACGTTTCGCAACGACCTTTTCTTCCGGTTGCGCGTGGTGGAAATACGCCTGCCCGCGTTGCGTGAACGGCTGACCGACCTGCCGCTGCTTTCCCTGAGTTTCCTCAAGGAATTCAGCCGCGAGAATGGCAAGGCGATTTCCGACTTCACTCCCGAGGCGCTGGAGGCGTTGCTGGCCTACTCCTGGCCCGGAAATGTCCGGGAACTGCGCACCGCCGTCGAACACGCCGTCGTCTTCAGCCGGGGAGATAAAATAACGGCGCGTGATTTGCCGCCAACCATTTACAAAAAACCCAACGCCTCCCCCGGCCAGCCGGCCCCGCGAGGTTTCAAAACCGACGATTTGACCGTGAAGGAAGTTGAAAAGCAATTGGTCGTTCGCGCGCTACGCGAGTGTGCCGGCAACCGCACCACGGCGGCCAAGAAACTTGGTTTGAGCCGCCGCACTCTTCACCGGAAGATTCACGCCTATCATTTGGAGAACCTTTGATGCAAGATTTTCAGGGAGCGCTATACCGGTTCGAGCACGGCGGCGGCGCCCGAGTTGTGCGCTACGCCCTCGCCCTACTGGCGTTTTGTACTTTGGCGGCGTTCTACGACGCGCATTTCTATAAGAATTTCCACACCGAGGAGGCCATGGATTCCGCCCAACTTGCCGCCAATATTTCGCAAGGCAAAGGTTTTACCACCCTCTACATCCGTCCCTTCAGCCTCTACCTGCTGGCCAAGGATGGACGAGGAGAAAAGTCGCTTGGGAGCGCCCACCCCGACATTGCCAATGCCCCGGTTTATCCCTTTCTTGTCGCGGGTCTGATGAACAGTCTGCCCATGCGCTCCGACATTCCTTCGACTCGGCGTGAAAACTTTACCGTTTATCAGCCGGAAATATTTATCACCCTCTTCAACCAACTTCTCTATTTGGCGGCGGTAGTCGCGCTTTTTCAAACCGCCCGCAAATGGTTTGACGAACCCACCGCCTGGATTTCCGCGTCCGCCTTTGCCGGCTCGGAGATTTATTGGAAATTCAGCCTCTCCGGAATCTCCACGCTGCTTTTGGTGCTGTTATTTATCGGCTTGGTCCGGCTGATGGCGTCGCTCGACGTTGAATTTCGATCGGAGCTTCCAAATAACGCCCGGCTGGCGCGAATTGCGGCGGGTTTGGGAGCAATCGCCGCCCTTGCCTGCCTGGTCCGCTATTCGCTCGGCTGGATTATGGCGCCGATCCTGGTCTTCATCGTCGTGTTCGGGGGAAAATTCCGCTGGCGTTCCATCCTCGTGGTCAGTGTCGTTTTTTTGGCTGTGACCGCGCCTTGGTTGTGGAGAAATTACGCGCTATGCGGGAATTTTTTCGGCCTCGCGGCTTATGCTCCATACGAGTTGACCCGCTCGTTCCCGGGTGATTCGCTCATTCGCTCGACGAGCCCGGGAGAGGGTTTGGGCGCGCTCGGGTTGTTTGATTTCGCGCGAAAAATCATCGCTAACGGCCATGAAATCATTGCATCCAAGTTGCCTACTTTAGGCGCGAACTGGTTCTTTACGGTTTTCCTCGCCGGGCTCTTGCTCCCTTTCAATAATGCGGGCCTTTCGCGATTGCGCTATTTTCTGCTCATGCTTCTGCCGGTCTTCATTGTGGCCGAGGCCTTGGGGAAAACGCATGTTTCTGTGGACTCGCCCGAAATCAATTCCGAGAACCTGCTGGTGATTTTCGCTCCTGTGACCCTCGTTTTTGCCGCCCACTTCCTCTGCACCCTGGTCGAACAAGGCTTAAATCAATCACTTTTTCTTCGCGCGGCGCTCGTGGGTTGCGCCGCCATGGGCGCTCTCCCTTTTCTCGCCGGGCTTTTGACGCCTTCAGCCTACCCGATGGCCTACCCGCCATACTATCCCCCCCGCCATCCGCGCCGTCTCAAATTGGATAAAACTGGACGAGGCGGTCATGACGGACATCCCCTGGGCCATGGCTTGGTACGGTCGTCGCAAGGGAATTGGACTTGCCCTGGATTCCAAGGAGGAGTTCAAACGCATCAATTTGGAGTGCAAGGACTTGCGTGCTGTTTTTCTCTCCGCAAAACTGCTCAACGAGGGCTTTCGCGGTCTCGTCGACACGAGTGGAAGCTGGGGCAGGCTGGCCGTCATTATTTGCACCGGGGGAAAGCCCTCGAAAGACTTTCCTTTTCAGGCCGTTTTGCAGGACTTGCTTCCGGATGAGGTCCTGCTCAGCGACCGTGCGCGATGGGAAGTCCCAATATCCGGCCAGTGAAGGATTTGCGTCGGAAAACTTTTTAAAGATTTCTATTTGACAACATCTTGCAAAAGCCTTAAAAGTTGTCTTGTTTTAAATCATCATTCAACGAGAGTGTCAGCGTTGTTGAAACAGCTAGCTTAGGGAAACAATTGCGTTTTTATGAAAAAAATCATCAATTCCGCCGGTCTGGTTGCGCTGGGAGCGGCAAGCCTTCAGGCTGCCTACGGTCAAAATATGGGTGACAACCAGAAACCGTGGAGCGTCTCCGTGGCCGTTCGTGGTTTTTATGACAGCAACTATTCGTTGTCCCCCTCAAGGTCCTCCGGGATCGGAAACGGGGCTCAACACAGTTTTGGCGCGGAAGTCAGCCCCGGTGCCTCCTACTACATCAATCAGGGCGGCCAGACCACCTTCGGTATCAGCGCCCTCGGCACCATGAGGTACTACGCCTCGCGCCCGAACAACGACGCCGATTATACCTATCAAGGCAACGTCAATCTCGATCACCATTTCGACCAAAACTACGAGGCGAAGTTGAGCGACTCCGTTGTTTATGCCCAGGATCCCACCGTCTTGGAGCAAGGCGCGGTTCTTACCGGCGTCGGGTCTGGCGTCGCTCGTGACAACATCAGCGCGCTGCACAATACCGGGCGCATCGATTTTATCGGTCAGTTCACCCCGGTTCTCGGCGGAGAGTTGGCCTACAACAATAATTTCTACAGCTACGATAACTCCGGCTACTCAGCCTTGCTCGACCGCGTCGAGCACTTGGTCGCGGCGGACATCCGGTTCACCCTCCAGCCCGAGACGATCCTCGTCGGCGGCTATCAGTTCGGCTACAATGATTTCAACTCGGGCGGGTCTGTCGGCACCGATGGCATCACGGGGCTTCCGATTCCGACTTCCACCCGCGACATCTACTCCCACTACTTTTACGGGGGAGTTGATGAAACGTTCAGCACCGAGTTGAGCGCATCCGCTCGTGTCGGCGCGCAATATACAGATTACTTCAACGATCACAATGCCTCCGCCAAATGGAATCCGTATGCGGACGGCAACGTGACCTATCGCTACATGCAGGGTAGCAGCGCCACTCTCGGAATCCGCCATAGCAGGAATACCACCGACCAAATCCTCACGGGTGGTTTCGGAGCTCTTTCCGCCGCCAACATCGTATTGGATCAGGAGACTACCGCGGTTTACGTGAACCTCATCCATCAGTTCACCGCCAAGATCTCCGCCTCGTTACAGGGCCAGTATCAGAACTCATCCTTCTCTGGAACCGGTTCGGGCTCCGTCCTCAGTTCCAGCGACGACTACTTTATCATCGGGGCCAATGCCCAGTACCACATCAACCAGTATTTCCTCGCCGAAACCGGTTACAACTTCGACAAGTTGGACTCCAAAATCGTTGGCCGCGGCTTCACCCGCCACGTTGTTTACTTGGGATTCCGGGCGACCTATTAATTGACTAGCAAGTTTTGAAATAAACGAAAAGGAGGCTGGAACCACATTCTGGCCTCCTTTTTTCTTCATCTATGGACTCATTTTCCACCTCAGACACGCCCGAAGCAAAACTCCATTTTCTCGATTATTGGCGAATTATTCGCATCCGCAAAACCGTTATCCTCACGGTTTTCTTTCTGGTCGTGCTGACCACCACGGGCGTCACGTTCTACCTGCCCGAATGGTATTCCAGCGATGTCCGCATTCTGGTGGACAAGGACACGCCGGACGTTGAAGGCATTGGCACCCGTCAGCCGACGGGGGGCTACGACCCGTTCTGGCTTCAAACGGAGCTCGAGAGAATCAAATCCAAATCGGTCCTCTATCCGGTGATCAACGATCAAAAGCTGGAAAAAAAATGGGCCGTCAAGATGGGTCGCCCGGCGGACCTCACCGATCTACAGGTGTATGAGATTTTAAAGAAGCAAATCGACGTCAAAGTCACTAAAAACACCAGCCTGATCGAAATTTGGGTCTATAGCAGGGACAAACAGGAGGCGACAGACATCGCCAACGAGATCGCTCTGCAGTACAAGATGATACGAGAGCAGAATCGTTCCGACTACAAAAAGAGGGGTATTGAACAGCTCAACAAGGACCTCGAATTGGCCAAGCAGGAAGTCTTGGTAGCGCAGACGAATGTGGACACCATGCGCGAGACCAATAAAATAGTTGATCTGGGGCCTGACGGACTTGCCCAAGTTTCCACCATTGGCGCTGAAACCATTCGCCGTTTGGAGGAGCAGCGTATCACCATTCAGATGGAACGCGCAAAATGGGAGACGCTTTACGAGCGGCTGACCAACATGACCCCGGTTGAATTGGAAAAAGCCCTGCCCACGGCCATTCCCGACCAAGAGTTGACCTCGCTCCTCGAGAGTTTTCACTCCATCAAGCAAAGGGAGGTTATGCTCAATTCCCAATTGGGCGAGAAGCACGACTCGGTGATCCAAGCCAAAGCTGTGAAGGCGGAAATTCAGAGTCAGTTGGATGCCAAAATTCAAGGCGTGCTTGCCGGATTGCTTGTCCAAGTCCAACATGCCAGGAGCCAGTACGAAACTCTCACGAACGAGTTTGACCGAGCCAAGCAGAGCGACATTGATCTCGGCGCCAAAACCCGCCCCTACTACGAAGCCAAACAAAACTTGGAGCTTCTCAAACAGGTCAAGAACGCTCTGATGCTCCGCATCAAGGCTGAAGAGGTCGAAAAGGAATTGCCCACTGGCAGCAAAGTGCAGGTAGTGGACCCAGCAGAACCCGGCGAGGAACCGGTTCGCCCGAACAAACCCCTGAACATTGTTCTGGGCGTGATCGTCGGCTTGGTCGTCGGCATCGGTCTCGCCTTCTTTATCGAATATCTCGATACCAGCGTCAAGACCATCGACGATGTGGAAAAGGCGTTGCAAGCGCCCGTTCTCGGTGTCATTCCTCAAAATGTCGGCACCATTCTGGACGAAGGACCGGAAAGCCCTCATGCCGAGGCTTATCGCGTCTTGCGCACGAATTTACTGTTTTCGCGCAAGGACGAATCGCTCAACTCGCTCACGGTCGTTAGCGGCGGCGCGGGCGAGGGTAAATCGACCACCCTGTTTAACTTGGCCACCGTATTCGCACAAAACGGCCACCGAGTTCTGGTGGTGGATTCCGACCTCAGACGTCCCAGCATTCACAAAATGGTGAAGGTTTCCAACTCGATCGGACTGACCAATTATTTGTTGAAGCAAAACACGTTGGAAGAGGTCATCCAGACCACAAAGCTGCCCACCTTGGACGTGATGGCGAGCGGAAAGCTTCCCAGCAGTTCCATGGGAATTCTCAGTTCCGTGCAGATGAAGAACCTCGTGGCTGAACTGAAACGACGCTACGATTTCGTATTCTTCGATTCTCCTCCCATCATGGGCGTGAGCGATGCTTCGATTCTCGCGAGCGAGGTAGATTTGGTCCTCCAGGTCATTCAATATCGCCGCTATCCCCAGCCCATGACGGTTCGGGCCAAACAGATGATCCAAAAGGTCGGCGGAAACCTCCTCGGATTGGTGCTCAACAACATCAATATGAGCCAGGACGAAAACTATTACTACTACAGCGGCTACTACTACAATTACTACTCGAAACCCGACCAGGAGGAAGGGAGTTCTCGTGCCGCCGCGGCCACGGCTACGGCCAACGGACAGTCATCGAGCGACACGGCTAAAGTCTCCAAACCTCGAATCAAATCCAAATTCTAATATCACCGTATCGACAAACCTGCTATGAGACTTTTTCGTATCGGATTTGCCAGGGCTGTTTGTTATGCCGCCCCGCTCATCCTTCTGGCGGCAATCTTCACCGGCTGCCTTGAAACTGCCGGGCCCGGGGATGGAAAATCCAGCCCGGCCTTCGGTCCCCCGCCCGATGTCGAGACTCTCCACATCGGCGATCACATCTCAGTCGATTTTACCGGTCCCGACGCGACCTCTTTACCCAAGAAAATTGATTTAATTGCCATCAATGACGAGGGAAATATCTTCCTGCCTCACATCGGCGCCGTCAGAGCCGCCGAAATGACTCCGAGAGTCCTCGAGTACTCCATCACGACCAATTACGTTCCTGGCTGGTTCAAATCGCTCACCATCACAGTCACCCCCTTGGACCGGTCCTTTGTCGTTGGAGGTGATGTCAAATCTCCAAATCGTTACGGCTACTCGAATGGTATGACGGTGACCAAGGCGATTGAGACCGCGGGAGGTTTCACCGAGTTTGGCAACCGGACCAAAGTTCGTTTGCGACGAGCGAACGCAAAAAAGGACATCATCGTCAATGTCAGGAAGGCAATTCAGAATCCTGAATATGATTACCCTGTCTATCCAGGTGATTTGATTACAGTCCCTCGCAAAGTCCTTTGATGTTCCATCTCAGCTTGCTTTCAGGCAAAATGGCGGGCCTCTGCATCGAGGTCCGCCATTTTCCGTTTCGCGTCGGACGCGCACACAAAAATGATCTGGCGATCGAGGAGTCCGGGGTCTGGGCTGAACACCTCGAATTTACCCGCGAAGGCGACTTGTGCGCCGTCAAGGCATTTGAGTCCGCCTCCGTGGCGGTCAATGGCGTACCCACCTGCCAAATCGTCCTGCGAAATGGCGATCAAATCGAGTTCGGTGCGGCAAAGTTGCGCTTTGAGCTTGCCCCGGTTCGTCTCCGGGGTCTCCGGGGTCGGGAAATCGCCATTTGGCTCGCCCTTGGCGCCGTTTTCCTCTTTCAGTTTTGGCTGATATACCGGCTCCTGGCCTGATTCCCATGAGCGGTCGGTTCGCTCAGGCAATGCGCATCGTCAAACCTCCGTCGATCGTCATGGTTTCACCTGTGATATAGTCGTTTTTTACCAGCGACATGATGAGTTCCGCCACTTGCTCCGCCGTACCTTCCCGATGTAGTGGAATCCGGTGATCCAAGTTTAATCGCCGCTGCTCCTCGGTCATCGACGCGTGGAACTTCGTTCTAATAACTCCCGGCGCGACGCAATTGACGCGAATGTTGTCATTGGCGAACTCGCGCGCCAGGGCCCGGGCAAACTGCGGTAGCGACCCTTTGGCCACTTGATACGCCACATTGGTAACCACTCCACGCAACCCTGCGGTGGACGAGATCAGAATAATCACGCCTCTCTTCTTTAAACGCATGCCCGGGATGGTTGCGCGGCAGAGGTGGAACACGGCGTGTACATGCACATCGAAGGCCGCCATCCAGTCCTCCGGCGTGAGATCGAACAGTCCCCCATTGACCGGCCCTCCGGCGGAATGGACCAGAATATCCACCGTGCCCAATCGCGACTCTACTTCCCGGACGCACCGCGTCGATTCATCCGCCTTCCCGAAATCCGCTTGTACGATTTCACAACGGCGCCCAAGCTTTGTAATGGTTTGGCGTATTTGATCAGCTTCTTCATCCAAAGTCCGCGCCGCTACCGCGATATCGGCGCCACTATTTGCCAGCGCGATGGCGGTAGCCGCTCCGATTCCCCTCGTCCCGCCAGTGATCAACGCAATTTTACCGGAAAGTTGCATAATATAATTGTTTCAGAAAGTTTGTGTCATCGCGTCGGCAATTGCAAATTACTTTCGCCCTCCTCCGCATTCTCGCCCTCTACCGCTTTGACCGTGACGCTGGAATGGTCGGCGCGCGAATCTTGAATTTTGGCCCCGTATCCACCCAGACGAATCAAGTCGTGCTGTGAAGCTCTGGCTCTTTTTGGACGGCATTGAGTTTTTTCCGCAAGTTTCGTCCATTTTCGCTGGAATTTCGCATCCATTGCCTCTAGCTTTCATCAGAGCCAGCCTTTTGCGCTCTATTTATGGATTTTGTATTTCGATGCCCTCACTGTGAGCAGGCCCTTGAGGTCGATTCCGGCGGTATTGGCTCCGAGATCGTTTGCCCCTCGTGCAACCATGTCATTCTCGTTCCGGCTCCAGGCCCCCAAGCCGGACGGCGACCCGCCCAACCTGCCGCCCAACCCAAGCCTGACCGGCCAATTTCTCTCGCCGGCATGCCCAAGGGTTCTGAACTTCTCATCCAAAAACCGAGTCGCCCCCTGGAAGTTGCCGCCAAAGTGGGTGATAAGAAATTTCACGTCAAAACCATCAGACATTCCGACTGTGTGCAGGACGGTCGGGATGCTTTCGACGCCACTGTCTCCAACTTTCTTGAACAACTCGAAGGGCGCGAGGTGGTCAGCGTCAGTCCGGTTTCGTATAGCCACATCGTCGCCGCTCAGAGCCAGCCCCTGATTGATTATGGGGTTCTCATCATTTACAAAAGCTGATTATGATTCTCAAACAAGGCGAAAAAATCCATGTCATCCACCGGCGATTCTTCGAAAAAGAAGCCCGCCGACATTTTGTCGGCGTGGTCGAGGCTTATGAAGACGGAGTCGCCCGCGTCACAGGTCACATCTACGCCCTCGACAAAACCGAGGGCATGTTTGAACGTCGGCCAGAAGCGCGCACTCGGATCATGTCCATCGTTTCTGGTGATGTTTTCGTCAATGTCATTCCCAATACGGTCAATTTAGACGCCATTTTCTACAAGCAGGTTAAGCGCGCCATTCGGGTCAGCGATGGGACCGACTGGCATTTGGACCTCAGCGAAATCGCCTGGCTTTAAAACGGTCGGTACGACGGTATGATTCCAAAAATCATACACTCGTGTCCTGTTTTGGGACATTTTTTTCATTTTTTGCTTGCGTCGGGGTTTCATCTAGGCTATCAACAGGGCGTAGATGAAAAAATGGCGCATGAAAGCTGTCAACCTCGTCGCGAAAATCCGCGTCGGATTCCGTCTTGGAATCGGCGGCCTCTTTTGCGTCGTCTCGGTCGATCGTGCCACTGCGGCAGGGCCTGAAATTGTCCGGCTTCGGGACGACAACACTTGTTCGGTAGCCGCCGTTTACAAGAAGGAACACATCGGGGTTTCGGAGGTCAACGCCCATGGCGGCGTGATAATTCGGGACAATGTGAAGTTCACAACTCAAGGCGGTTCGGATTGTCTCGTCATCAGGGCCTTGGTTTATCCGGTCAAGCTCGAGTCGGACGGAATTGGAGGCTTTTCGTGCGAACTGCCCGGCTTAAACCAAGTTAGCTGCTGCTTTTGCGCTGGTCGCGGGATTCTGGACATGGCGACTCCGGCTAAGAATACCGCCAATCTGGATTTGACGCTTCCAGACGGCGCCACCGCCTCGATCATTCCCGGCACGACTGCCCGGCTGGATTTTTTCAAGGATACGACCTACACCTTAACCGGGCCCGGTCGAGCGCAAATCCGTAACCCGGAAGGGAAAAGCGTGCCCCTTGATGCGAACTCCTTCCCGATGACGGGCGGCCCGCTCCGCAACATCCCCGATGCTGCTGGCGTCAAGCATCCGCAGCGTCTTTCTCCCAAAGTTGTTCTTCGCATCGGGGCCGTGATGCAGGGCGATTTGCTTTTGAAGATCGGAGACGCGGATTTTCGTCTGCCGCCCGCCGTTGAAAAAGATTTCGGCTTGCCAAATGGCGCTTCCATCCACCTCACCCGCGACTCGCTCACGGGATTGCTTACGTGGAAAGTCATCAAAGGCTATTTCGCCATCTCCTTTGACGGTGTCCCGGGTTGGAGCGCGGCGGGTCTTTCCGAGTGCGCCGGGTCAATCCGCTGGAACCCTTTCAATCAAATGGTTGATTTTCGCAACATCTCTGGGGAGTCCGTGGCGATTCTGCTGCCTTTCGGCATCCTCGGTTCAGTCGAGCCATCCTCCACTTTTCGTTACGAGGCGGTGGGCGACGTTCAGCCCAAGAGTCCGAATGAAGCCGCCAGTTCGGGCTTTTCCATCACCGCCCCTAGTGGTGGCGCGCATCTTTACGACCCGGTGGGCGATAAAACCTACGACTGCCCTCCTCAAAATCTGTTTTATTTTGCGGGCTACAAGGGCGAATATCTCGGTCTTCTGACCGCGAGCGCCCCCGCTGGCTTTACCTCGGGTGAGAATTTCAGCTTGGCCAGGCAAGGTGATTTGCAGACCCTGATTTTAAGGTCGCAGACCGCTCCGGTTAAATTCAATACCGAGGCCATGGGCGGCCTCTCCGGGGAATTGCCCGCGTCAAACGAGGTCGCTTGCCGTTTCTACAAAGTCAGGGGAATCATCGACTTTTCCACCCCCACGAATAATTCAGCGCAGTTCGCCCTTAAGCTTCCCGATGGCGGCGCGGCGGCCCTCACCCCCGGTTCGACGGCCCGCTTGGACGTTTTCCAAGACAACACCTACTCTCTGACGGGTCGGGGACGTGTCGAGGCCTCCAATGGCGACGGTCAGAAAATAATTCTGGCCGCGCATTCCGTCCCCTTGGTCGGCGGTCCGCTGCGCTCGGTGACGGATAAGGCCGGGATTCGAATGCAGCGCGCGTCTCCGCTCACGCCGTTTCGCATCGGAGTTTGGAACCAATCCGTGTTGAGCCTTAATATTGCCGGGAAGGAGGTCTCATTGCCTGCTTCCGTGACTAACGAAATTACTCTTCCGAATGGATCAATAGCTCGTTTTTCCCAGGAACCCAAAACGGGTTTGTTCGTTTGGAGTGTCGTCAAAGGGGACTTTGAGATTTCCGTGGAACAGGTATCCGGATGGAAGACAGCGGCGGTTTCCGGCGGGAGTGGAGAGATGCACTGGGATCTGAAGACCAGAATGATTGATCTTCGGAATGCCTCTTCCGACACCTTGGTTGTCTCTTTGCCCTCGCGTACGGTCGCGGTCATCGAGCCTAAATCGGTTTTTCAGTACGCGGCGGTGGATGATTTTATGACCACGAGTTCCGGCAACGCCGCCAGCGTGCCCGCTTATGCGACCGCCGCCATCGGCAACGTCCATGTGGACAATCTGCTCGCTCATAAAAACTACGATATTGTGCCGCAAGGCCTTTTGTTCATCGGCGGTTTTCCGGAGCGACGGGATGCGGCGAGCAGCCGGATTAACATCCAGTCAAGCTGGGATAACGGCCTGCCGCTCATCATTGGAATGGGGACAAATCATTTTACGCTCAAACCAGGCGGCCAGAGAGTTGTGGATTATAACAAAGATCATCATGTCGAGTTCATCTATTCCGACGGCGGCAACTTGGTGGTGACCGCCATCGAGGGCAGCTATCATCTCATCATGCAACGGTTGAACGGTATGTTTGTCGATGTGGACGAGGGGGACCGAGTCACTCTGACCCTCGATTATCAGAAAGGGACTTTCGTCATGAGAACCGGCCAGGATAATTCCAGTCTGGTGGCTCTATTGACGGACACCGGAGCACAAAGATCCGTCCCGCCGGATCATTCCGTGAATTTCCGGATTGCGGCGGACGGAACCGTCACGGGAAACTCGGCCGACGGGATGGGAACGTTTCTGTTTGGAGGCGCGGGCTTTTCCACCTCGGATTCATCCGCCAGTGGAGCTGCTTCCTCGACGCGCTCCGGCTCCGCTACACCGGGTGTCGGCGCCGGGTTTGGTCCCGGCGGACCGGGCGGCGGGCTGACTGGAATCACCGACCCCACCCGCATCACGGAGAACCCGGTAACACCCTGATCTCCAAACGTGCCAGTTCATGAAAAAAGAGGCGGCATTTCGTTCGCTAGACGGCTCAAAAAGAAGCGCTGGGAACCTCTTGTTGCGCTCGGGAGCGCCATGGTTGCCATGAGAATCATCCCGCAAGCTCTGGCACAAGAAGAGGCCGAGTCCTTTATCCCGAAGACATATCCGACTCTTCCGTATCAAAATCCCGCTCCCGCGCGCTACAATCTCAAATTCGGCAATCTCGAGGCGCGGATATACGCCGCGGCCACGGGTGAGTTCAACGACAATATTAACCTCTCCGCGAAGGACCGGCAGTCCGACCTCTCTTTTGGACCCAACATCAAGGTGGGCTTCATTTATCCGGTCTCCGAGATCCAGTTGCTCCAGTTTAATCTTGGATTTGGCTATATGTGGTATCTCAACCACCCCTCGCTGGCGACGTTCAATATCGACCCGGACACCCGCTTGGACTATAAACTGACGATCCATAAAAGCTTCGTCCTTAGTTTTTATGACAATTTTTTGGTTCAATCCGACCCCACCACCCTTCCCACGCTGAGCGGCGGATCAAGTCTGTTGGACTTCCGCCGCATTGTTAATGTCGCCGGCGTCACCGCGCGCTGGCAAGCCAGCGAGAAGCTCGGTTTCATGACCGGCTACAGCTATACCTACGACCGTTCGCTCACACCGCTCTTCGAAAACATCGATCGCGACACCCATTCCTTCAACGCCGGAGCTTTCTATGCCCTCAACTCTCTCCTGAATGTAGGAGTGCTCGGCGGTTATAGCTTTACCATTTACCGTCTGAGCCAGCAGAACAACGGCAGCGGCTCCTACTTTGGCCCCACCGTCAGTTTCAAACCGACCAAAAATATTACGCTGGCGGCTTCCGTGTTTTATGCCGCGAACAGCTATGATCAAAATGGCGCCCTCCACGGAGGCGTCACTGACACCTCCAGTTTTAGCGGAATCACTTACGCGGCCTCGGTCACTCATCGTTTGAACGCTTGGTTCACCCACGATATCAAGGCAAGTCGCAGCACCGAGCTTGGCTTGGGCAGCAATTTCAACGAAACCACGGTTCTGCAATACGACGCGACCGTCCCCATCCGTCGGGGCATTTCTGGCAACGCGACCTTCGCGTATCAGAAATATGCCGCTTCCGGAGTGGGTGGTGAAACCGGCGACATTTACATGTTCTATCTCGGCGCCAACTGTTCGATTGCCCGGCGCTGGGGCTTGGGCGCAAGCTATGTGCTTTCTTGGAAAGAGGCCTCAATGGCGGATCATAATTACCTCCAAGATCGCATCAGCTTGCAGCTTTCCCACGAATTCTAATGAAAACCATGCTTCCTTACCGACTGACCGTGGCCGCCCTCGCCCTCGGCGCCGCGATTGGCTGCGCCGCCGCCGCCACCAATGCACCCGTCTCCGCCCGCGAGGAACTCGATGGCTATCGCATGGTGAAGATGGACAAATTGGTCTTCAAGATTGATCAGGATCCGCTGCCCGAAAACCGCCGCGAGTCTGTCGCTCCGCTCGTGGTCAACGCGCGCGGCGATCTGGAGGTTCCAGTCAGCCGCTATGGCGATACGAAAGTGGTGGTTAGAGCCCAGGGCCGCACTGTTCTCGAAGTCAAAAACGAAATCAAACAAATGCTCGACGCCCAGTATTACAAATCCGCCTCCATCACTCTCTATTTGGAAACAAGCAGTCCCAGACCCGGGCATGTCACCTTTTACGGAGAGATCAAAGGCAACTATCCCCTGCCGCCCGGCGAGCCAAAATACCTCAGCGAAGTCATTCTCGAAATGAAACCTTCCGATTTCGCCAACCTCAAGAAGGTCAAGTTGATGCGCGCTGATCCGGTGACGAAAAAAGTGATCACGCGCGTCATCAATGTGGACGAAATCTTAAGCAAAGGATTGAAGGACAAAGACGCCGTGCTCCAGGATGGCGACACCATCGGAATTTCCGCGAAAATGCTTAATTTTTAACCATGAGTTCCTCTCATAAAACTAAACCAGGGCCGATTATGGCCGCGTTAGGCACCTCCCTCATGGATCGTGTCAACGTCTTCTTCAAGCTGCGCCGCTACATCAAGATGATTGCCGAGCGCTGGGTCATCTTGGTTCTTTGTGCCGGGATCGGCGGGGGCGTCGGCATTCGCAACGCCCTGCGAACCCAGGATAAGTACGCGGCCGAGTCCGAAATTGGCATCGCTTCGAAACTGCAAGTTTCCGGACAGGACTTGACCAAGCCGGTGATGGTCGAGGAGTTGAATAGTTTTTATGAGCGCCAGCTTTCCTATATGGGGAGTGAAACGGTGCGGAGCAACGTGCTGCGGGATCTCGCGGCGCAGAAGCTGACGCGGCCTCCCTGGGAGGATGCGAACCCGCACCGCCCCCTCAAAGGCAACAACATCCTGATGACGGTGACCAGCGGCGATCCCGGCTGGGCCAAAGCTTACGCGGCTGCTTGGGCGAATGAATTCATCGCCTATCGCGAGCAACAAAAGCAGGATTTAATTGACAAAAATGCCAGTCTGACCCGCCAGGAAGTCGAACGCTACCTAAACGCGTTAAAACAAGTCCGCGAGGAGATTGCCCAGTTCCGGGAAACCAACAAAGTCTATAACGAAACCGAAGCCAGCGGCAACTTGCAGAAACAATGGGAGGCCAACCAGTCCCGATACGAGGATCTGCAAACGCAAATCCGGCAGCTAAAACAGATGAACGGGGAGGAGTTTGCCAGCACCCTGGAATCCAACGGGGCTCGCAAAGGTCCCGCGGCAAATCCGACCGAGGCTAAAACTGACGGTCCTGGCGCCAAAGCGGATGTCCCGCAGGACCTCGCCGGTCGCGATCCTTCCGCCAAATATGAACCCTCCTCCCGCTACCCCGAATTGAAGCGGAATCTCGAAATCAAAACCGCCGAGCGCGAAAGATGGTCGCTGACGCTGAAAGACCGCCATCCATACATGCTTCAACTCGACCAGGACATCGCCAAGTTGCGCCAGGACATCAACCTCGAGTTGCAAAGCCTGGATGAAAGACGCAACGCCAGAATCGCTTCCCTGACCCTCCTGGCCGAAACCTATCCGAGCGTCATCAAAGACTTGCAAGAGCGATTGTTCAGATCCACGCATCTCCTCATTACTTTCGAGAAACTTCAAGAAAGGGAAACCGACACCAAGACGGCTTTGACCACGCTCCAACGCCGGCTCGAAATGTTGAGCGCCCCGCCGGAGGACGACGGTACATTTGCCATCTTGCGTTCCGGCCAGGACATGGGAGCCATCAATCCCAACCGGAGCAAGACTATTCTGACGGGTTTCCTCATCGGCGTCGCCATTGGTTTAGGTATAATCTATACTCTTGGGCGCTTGGATGACCGTCTCGAGCTGGCCGAGGAAATTGAGGCCGAGTTGGAGGAACCGGTGCTCGGCCAAATCCCCTTGGTGGACAAGAATTCCATCAACGCGGAACGAGTCATGATCACCCGCATGGACGAACACAGCATGTTTGCCGAATCAATCCGCGGGGTTCGCTCCGCGGTCATGCTGGGGATGCAGGGCGGGCCGAAACAGGTGATGCTCGTCACCAGCGCCGTTCCGAGCGACGGCAAAACCACCGTCACCGTCAATTTTGCCGTCACCCTCGCCATCGCCGGCAACCGCGTTCTCCTGATCGATGCGGACCTCCGCCGCGGTAACATTCACAGCTATTTCGATTTGCCGCGCGATCCAGGCTACTCGGAGGTGTTGCAAGGAGAATTACATTGGCGCGACGCGGTGCAAAAAACCGAGGTCCGGACCCTCGCCTTGCTCTCGAGCGGCAAGTTGCCCCCGAACCCGGGCGAGTTACTAATGGGCTCGATCAACCGCCAGTTTATGGAGGAAATCCGCCAGGCCTACGACTACGTCGTTTTTGATTGCCCGCCGCTCACCGCCATCGAT
>Ga0206863_1213_pt2 | contig 17799 bp, 15 predicted proteins | sample Alteio_BWOrgCont_41_FD_152634 | JGI IMG/M metagenome (GOLD analysis project Ga0206863, IMG submission 152634) | Enriched cells from forest soil in Barre Woods Harvard Forest LTER site, Petersham, Massachusetts, United States -... | ecosystem: Environmental > Terrestrial > Soil > Temperate forest >...
ATCCTGGTAGCTACAGCTTCGCCTAGCCTAAACTACGATCCCACAAGCATAGCCACCACGGGCGGTGAGACGTGGGAGCAGGGAATCAAGGCCGATGGCGACCAGAACGATGGAAGCGTCTGGCTCTGGTACGCCTGCAACACAACACAAAGCGACACGCGCGTCGTCACTCCGACGATGGGCATCTCGGGAGGGGAAACTCCCGTTCTTGTTTATGATGTAAGCGGCCTGTCTACAGCAACTGGAACAGGTTGCCTGGATACAACTGGTAAGAATGACGGTACACAATCTACAGCTGGTAAAGGTGTAACTGCATTTACTACCATTGCTCCGTCGGCAGCAAATGAAATGGCCATTGCCGCAGTGGGTATGCAAGCTGGCTCAGCTGTAGTTTCGGTAACGAACTGGAACTCTCAGGCAGGCAACTTCTTCTTTAACGGAGGAGCACAGCAGGAATGTTCTGCGGGGCAGCATCCGCCTTCGCCGGTCGATGAGTGCAACGGCCATGCCTCGATTGCGACATCGAACACCAGCACCCTCAGCATGGTCTTGAATCCTACCGACAGTTCGTTCGCCTTTGGTGAGTGGATTGGCGTGTATGGAGTCTTCAAAGCAGCTTCCGTGCAACCACCAGCTCCTGTCGGACTTCAGGCGGTAACATTTTGAAGAGATTAACGCCATCTTTGTCATTCAGATCGCCGCAACGAATGCCAGCGAGGAAGTAAGGCTTTCAATTTGGGGGGATCAAAATTCACCTCTTTCGGGGGTTGTGGTGGACCGAGTCCCCTCATATAGATTTGTAGTATGAGTACCGTAGTAGAAATACCCGTTTTGGTTGCCTGCCTCACCAATGAGCGTCTTGGCCTCTGCGCGAATGTGCGCGAAGTCCGCGAGAGCGAGGAACATGAGCTTCTAGTGGTAGATGCCTTCTCAGGTGAGATCATCATCATGAGGACGCTCCCAAATAAGGATCTGGCAGTGGGAGCAGCCAAGTCTATTATCGAGATCGTCCCTGATTGAGATGTAAAAGTTGCTTTCCGCCATCAGCCATCTCTTTCCCACGAGAGCACGCGCGGCGCTGTCAAGCCCCTTATCCGCAAGCGAGTCGCTAACTACCTGAAACTGAGGGGCTTTCTATCCGGGCAAATTGGCAGAATATTATGCGTTAAATTGCTATTCTGAATAGAGAGCCCTCTTTTCGCAGCCGCGAAATCCGGACCCCTCCGTAAGTCACTGAAAACACTAGGAACAGCTTAACTCCAGCCGAATCAGCGGCTTAGCGAAGGATGATCCCCCCGCTAAATGCTTGAAAACAAATGAAAGGCTGAGATTAAGAGGGGGTAGGGGGAGGCTCCCCGGCAGACGGTTTGGGCGAGACCCACAAAAAAAGCCCCGCCAACGAGCGGGGCTTTTAGGCGCGAAGCGCGTGTGCCTGGACGGCGAGTCCTACTGCGGAGGACGCTGTTCCAATTGCGGCGGGTTAGCGTTGGGATCGTTATTGGTATTGTCGTCAAACGACCGCGTAGCACCGACCTTGTGCGTGGTGGTCACCGTGATCGGCGACTGCAGCTTGAAGTTGATCAGCGTTTCCGGCTGGATCTCCACCTGCTGTCCGCGTGTGACTGCGTTGACGCCGGCGCCAGCGCCGCCGCCAGCAACTGCGCCAATCGCCGCGCCCTTGCCGCCGCCAGCCAACGCACCGATAATGGCGCCGAGAGCCGCACCGCCGCCCGTCTTCACCGCCGTATTCTTACCGCGTCCCGCGCCTTCCTTCTGGTAGGCATCGGTAATGACAGGAATCTGGCGATTCTTGGTATTGATCTGCGTCAGCTCAATCGATAGCAGTGAGCTGCCCTTGAAGTGTGCCGCATCCTTAGCATCCACAACCCGGCCATCAATCGAGGCTCCATGCGGAACAGCGACCATGCCGTCGGCGATCAGGTCACCGGCCAGCGAGCCGTGGAAGGCCTGATTGGGCTGTGCCGTCTTGCTGCTGAGGTCGTCGGTGATACGCACCGGAATGATCGTCCCTGCCGGGATGGTCACCGTCTTGGCCACCGGTTGCGGCGGCAGTGGTGGAGGCGCAGGAGTTGGAGGCGGAGCAGGCGTCTGCTGCGGGGCTGGCTCCGGCGCAGGTGTAGGAGCCGGCGGCGGTGCAGCCTGCGCTACCTGCTTCTCCTCACGGTGTTTCCGCTTAGGTTCACGCTCGGAAACCGGGGGGCGGGGTGCGACCGGAGCAGCAGCCTGCGTCGGCGGCTGCACGGTCAAATTATTGACGACTGTCTTTACGCCATCGACGCTGCCCGCATCGTTTCCGGCAAGCGCGCGGGATGCATCGTCATTCGCAGCGCCGGAAAGGGTTGCAACACCATTTGCCACTGCAACCTGGATGTTTTGCCCACACAATGCGCTTTCCGCGGAGATCTTGGCTTGAACGTCGTTCGAAATCTGTTGGTCAGTACGCGCAGGTTGTTCGGCAACGGTTGGTTCTTTCTTGCAACCCGCGCCGAAGAGCAATGTCGTGGTCAGCAACGCGACCTGCAGGCTCCGTGTTCTGGTAAGTATCGTGCTCATGGCTACCACCATTATCTCCCCATTTTGTCTTTATTTGTCGAGGCATCGGGACCAACGCGGCGGCCATTTGTCGGTGCAAGATTCCTCTGCACGCACAATGGCAGCTAGAATGATCAACGCGGCATCTTATAGTTATATTGACGGAAATAAAGGTGTAAAGGTTCGATTATCTGGTACCATCCGGTTTCCAGCGAAGGAGAAGGAATTATGTCAGATGAAAAGCAATCAGGCGGATTCAGCTGGTTTCTGGCTGGTCTTGGACTTGGAGCCCTGCTAGGTGTACTTTATGCGCCGAAAGCGGGCCGCGAAACACGCGAAGAACTGGCCAGCAGTGCGCGCGAAGGTACGGAATATCTGAAGCAACGGTCACGCGAAGCCGCCGACCAGGTGAACACGTATGTGGATCGCAGCAAAGCCCAGGTGAGCGAGTATGTGGACCGCGGCAAGGAATACGTAGACCGCGGCAAGTCCCAGTTGAACGATCTGGTGAGCCACGGCAGGCACTTTGTGAACGAGAAGGGCGAGCGCGTCCAAGCCGCCGTAGAAGCGGGACGGCAGGCCTATCGCTCCACCACCGGCACTGAGGGTGTAGCAAGCGAAGAGCCGACACATCTGTAAATTTTTTAAGGAGCGCCAACCGAAACAGGCGAGCAAGAAACATGCAGACACCACAGATCGTTTTCATCATCTTTACTGCTGTTACTTCGGTTGGCGTTCTTATTCAAGCCTTCGTGCTTTTGGGTATGTATTTTGCTGTCAAGAAATCCACAGACGAGGTACACGAGCTTTCAGATCAGTTGAAGCAGCATCTGGTGCCAACCCTCGCTACCTCTCGTAACTTGATCGAAGATATTTCTCCGAAAATCAAGGTGGCTACTTCCAACCTGGTGGAAGCCAGCGGCGTTCTTCGCTCGCAGGCGGAGCAGATCAATAAGACAGTGGCCCACGTTGCCAATGTCGCAGAGGCACAGGTATCGCGCGTGGATGAAATGGCAACTGCCATCCTCGATGGATTGACGCAGACCACGGCAGCCGTGCAGCACGGAATTGCGACGCCGCTCAAGCAAGTTTCGGGTGTGCTCAATGGCTTGCGTGCCGGACTGGATGTTCTCCGTAAGAAGGACCGCCCTACCCACATTGAGGGCGACGGCAACCACTTCGTTTAATGTCTCGATTACGGCTGGCTGAGAAACTGCGCTACTACTGGGTCCATCTTTGCGCTCTCGCAGCCGGGAGCCATGTGTCCGCAATCGGAGTCAAGCAGCAACGTCTGCGCATGAATCAGCTTGGCAAAACCTAATGCCGGCAGCAGGTTCACCATGTGGTCCTGGGTAGCGTTGACGATGAGCACCTTCGCCTTCACCTTGCTGGCGGCATCGTAGAGTGATCCGCCATGCGCAATATCGTGTCCGATAAGAGCCTGCAACAGGCGCAGATAGTCATTGGCGTCGAAGAAGCGATCGCCTTCAGCCGTAATGTTGTCAAAGTATTGCTGAAAGCCTTCCCGAGTCGTGTGGTTTGTGCGGAAATCTGGCGTCGCCAGATTCATGTTGTGAATGAGCGCAACCAGTGACAGGGGCGGCGTCTGCGTATATCTGCCGTTCTTGTAGGCCGGGTCAGATTCCAGCGCCTTCAACTCTGTGTTCCAAAGCAGCAGGTCATAGGAACTCATCTGCGGCGTGCCGGCGATGGGGATGGCCAGATCCATGAATTCCGGATAGCTCACCATCCACTGAAAGGTCTGCAAGCCGCCCATGGATACACCCATGACGGCATGCAGATGCTGCAGGTGCAGCGTCTCTGTTATGAGGCGATATTGGGAATACACCATGTCCTGAATGGAGAACTGCGGGAAGTCCGTGCCGTGTTGTGTTGCACTGTTTGACGGCGAACAGGAAACTCCGTTGCCGAGGGAGTCTACTGCAATCACGAAGTATTTTGTGCTGTTGATGTAGCTCCCGGGTCCCAGTCCCATCATCACTTCGCTGCTCTTGCCCGTGAACCAGGTAGGAATCAGCACGGCATTTGACTTTGCTGCGTTCAAGGTTCCCATTGTGCGGTAGCCGATCTTGCAGTCGCGAATCACGGAGCCGTTTTCCAGTTTCAGGTCGCCGAGGTTGGTATATTGTTGCGGCGGCAGGGGGGGCGGTACAGCGGGCTGAGCGATCAAAAACGTAGAAAATAGAAATAAAACGAAAGTTAGGAGCGCATGTCGCATTTCGATTGCTATTCTAATGCCGCGGATAAAAATCCACCTGGGAGACAATGTATTGCGGCTTGCGATCTGTTCTGCCTTCGTCAGTAGCGCCATCCTGATTTCATCCATGCACATGCGTGCACAAACGCCTCAACCCACGTTTATCAACACCTTGATGCCGGTGCCGGCAAAGCTCACAACGGACCAGGGCAGCTTTACGCTGAGTTCATCCTTCACCGTTGCTGCTCCGCACTTTCGCGACGAGCGCTTGGACGCCGGGATCGGGCGCATGCTGCACCGCCTGGAATACCAGACAGGTGTGCCCATTACAAAAGACATTCAGAAAGACGCAGCGGGGGCTGCGCTTGTCGTCGATGTGCAAGGCGCAGGCGAGGCGGTGCAATCTATCGACGAGGACGAATCGTATTCGCTGCATGTGACCTCGAGCGGAGTGAACCTGCAGGCCAAGACTGTAGTTGGAGCGCTGCGCGGCATGGAGACCTTGCTGCAACTTGTTCAGACCGATCACGCGGGCTACATTCTACCGGCGGTGAGCATCGAGGATACGCCGCGCTTTCACTGGCGCGGATTGATGATCGATAGTGGACGCCACTTTGAGCCCGTACCTGTCATCGAACGCACACTCGATGGCATGGCTGCAGTGAAGCTAAATGTCTTTCACTGGCATCTTTCTGAGGATCAGGGATTCCGCATCGAGAGTAAGTTATATCCGAAACTCGCAGGCATGGGCTCTGATGGCCTTTATTACACGCAGGAGCAGGCAAAGGAAGTGGTTGCCTATGCCCGAGAGCGCGGCATTCGTGTTGTACCGGAGTTCGACATGCCGGGACATAGTGTGAGCTGGTTCGTAGGGTATCCAGATCTTGCGAGCGGCCCCGGCCCTTACACAGTTCGCCGCGTATTTGGAATCTCAGACGAAGCGATGGACCCGACACGGGACAGTACCTACAAGTTTCTCGATGGGTTCATTGGAGAGATGTCGACCATCTTTCCCGATCCTTATTTCCACATCGGTGGCGATGAGACCAAGGGCGTGCAGTGGAAGGGTAATCCACGCATCGTGGAATTCATGCAGAAGCATGACATGAAGGACCCGGCAGCGTTGCAGGCCTATTTTAATCAGCGTTTGCTGAAGATTTTGCAGAAGCATCATAAGTACATGATCGGCTGGGATGAAGTGCTGAATCCCGCGTTGCCGAAAGACGTGATCATCCAATCATGGCGGGGCACGGAATCGCTGGCTGCAGGGGCAAAGCAGGGTTACCAGGGAATTCTGTCGGCGCCCTACTATCTGGACGCGATGAAGCCAGCCGAACAGCATTATCTTGCCGACCCATTACCCGCTGACTCCGATCTGACGCCACAGCAGCAGACGCTTATTCTCGGCGGCGAGGTCTGCATGTGGGGCGAGCAGCTTTATGAGCGCACAATCGACTCACGGATCTGGCCGCGCACGGCGGCTATGGCGGAGCGCTTCTGGTCGCCGGAAAATGTTCGCGATGTGAGCGACATGTATCGCAGGCTGGATGTCATGTCGGTGCGGCTGGAAGCATTTGGCCTGACGCACCTTACACAGGAAGATGTTGGACTGCGCGCTTTGACTGGCACCACCGATATTGATGCGATGCGTGTCTTTGCTTCGGTCCTCGAACCGGTAAGCTTCCATGAGCGCTATCAGGGACAGCACACGTCGCAGCTGACGCCGCTCGATCATCTGGTGGATGCGGTGCGTCCTGATCCGCCATCCCGTTATCAGATGGAAGTGCTGGTGCAGGCGTTTCTTAAGAATCCTGCACAGGATGGAAGAGAGCGGCAGGAGCTTGCAAACAATTTTGCAAGCTGGTCGAAGGCTGCTCCCGACGTGCAGCGGCAGGTTTCTGAATCTCCGCTTCTGGCGGATGCAGCAGGCCGAGCGCAACAGTTTGCTGACCTGGCAAAAATCGGGTCGGAGGCGGTGAAGTATCTCTCCGGTGGGAATGCGGCTCCTGCTGGATGGAAACAGAGCAGCCTTGCGGCACTGGACGCAGCGCAAAAACCGCAGGGCCTGGTTCGATTTACGGTTCTTGCGCCATTGCATGATCTAGTGAATGCAGTTCAGGAAAAGTAACTCTGACGTTACACTTACACGAGGCTGCTCTGCGGAGCAGCCTCTTTCATCTGCTGCTTGTACCATTCGACAGTGCGGCGCAGGCCTTCTTCAAAGCTGACAAGCGGCTCGTATCCGAAAGCCTCACGCGCGGCGCTTATATCGGCTAACGAATCCTGTATATCGCCCGTCCGCTCCGGACCGTAAATCGGCGGCTTGGTAAAGCCCGTCAGTTCTGCGAGAATTTTGTAGGTTTTATTCAGCGTGTGGCGTTCTCCGCAGGCAACATTGAAAACTTTGCCTGCGACTTTTTCTGCTGGAGCCTGGAGCGCAAGCAGATTGGCCGAAACCGCATTCTCGATATAGGTAAAATCGCGACCCTGCTCGCCGTCGCCGAAGATGGTTGGTTGTTCCCCTTGAAGCATCAGCAGCGTGAATTTCGCCATCACTCCGCTGTATGGAGAATCCGGCACCTGACGGGGACCGAAGATGTTGAAGTAGCGCAGGCATACGGTCTCGAGTCCATAGACTTGCCAATAGCTGCGCATGTAAAGCTCTCCGGCGAGTTTCTGTACCGGATAGGGCGCAATGGGCATTGGAACCGTCGTTTCTTTACGAGGGAAGCCGGGTTGATTGCCATAGGCGGAAGACGAAGCGGCGTAGACCACGCGCTTGACTCCGGCAGCACGCGCGCCTTCGAGCAGATTGAAGGTGCCATCGACATTGGCCGTGTGACTGGTGCGCGGATCTTTCACCGAGCGCGGCACCGATGGCAGAGCCCCTTGGTGCAGAATGTAAGCCACGCCTTCACAGGCACGGGCGATTGCATCGGCATCGCGCAGATCGCCTTGCACAAACTCGATGCGGTCAAGAATTCCAGCAAAGTTTTCTTTGCGGCCTGTTTCAAAATTATCGAAGCCGCGAACTGTTTCTCCGCGCTCAACAAGCGCCTGGCTGATCCAGGAGCCGAGAAATCCGGCGCAGCCGGTTACAAGATAACGATCCATGTCTTCTCTATGGTAGCCGCTGAGACGGAGGCTGTGTAAGTGGAGCAAAATCAGGCATACTGGAAATACATGCAAGGCTTAACCCCATTCAGACTTGCTCCTTACTTTCGGACCCGCATTTGGGGGTTCAACGACCTTTCACCATGGTTTGATTACAAGACAGATGGCGAGCCGATTGGCGAAGTGTGGCTCACCGGCGAAATGTGCGCGGCAGAGACAGGGCCGCTGCAAGGGCAATCGCTCAAAGACATTACCGCCGCACATGGAGAGGCTTTGCTGGGCAAAGGCCGCGCCGGCGAAGAATTTCCTTTGCTGATCAAGATACTTTTCCCGAAAGAAAAACTCAGCGTGCAGGTGCATCCCGATGATGCGATGGCGCAGAAATATGGCGAGCCGCGCGGCAAGACGGAGTGCTGGTATGCGCTCGATGCTCAGGCTGGGGCCGAAGTCGCATTGGGTATCAAGCCGGGAACGACGCCGGAGCAGGTGCGGGCAGCCATTGAAGGATCGACGCTTGAAGGATTGCTGAATCTGGTGCCTGTGAACAAAGGTGACATGATCTTTGTCGACGCTGGCACTGTGCATGCAGTCGAGCCGGGAGCGGTGCTGCTTGAAACACAGCAGACCAGTGATCTGACCTACCGTATGTATGACTACGGGCGTCCGCGCGAGTTGCATCTCGATAAGTCCATGGAGGCGATGCGGCTCTCGACAGGTGCAGGAAAACGGCTCCCCAAGAGCGTGAACGGGCACTCAATTCTTATTGATGAAAAGTACTTTCGCATGGAGTGCTGGAGCCTGCAGAGCGGTGCAGCAACGTTATCTTCTGAAACTGCATCTGCCGATGTGGTGCAGCTTGTTTTTCTGGCAGATGGCAATCTCAAGGTCGAAGGCGATGGGTTCGAAGCGTTTTCGTTAGGACGCTGTCAGCTCGCAGTGATTCCAGCTGGTGCTAAGAATTGGCGTATCTCGACAGAAAGCGCCGCAGACCTGATGCGCATTCTTCCTAAATCTGCCGATTAGCCTTCCGCGAAGAACGGAGAACTATGTCGAAAACAATCGATTTCCGGCCAATCATTCTGGCTGGAGGTAGCGGGACACGCTTCTGGCCACGAAGCCGCAAGGCGCGTGCGAAGCAGGTGCTGGCCCTCGACGGCGAGCGCACGATGATTCAGCGAACTGTGGACCGCCTGGAACCGCTCACGAAACGCAATGATTTTTGGGTGATCACCAACGATCTTCTTTCGCCGGCGATTTGCGGTCAGCTCGATGATGTGGTGCCATCGGAGCAGGTCGTATGCGAGCCTGCAGCCCGCAATACTGCACCGGCTGCGGGACTGGCTGCGTTCCTCATCGAGAAAACGAATCCGGATGCGGTGCTGGGAATTTTTCCAGCGGATCATGTCATCGCAGATGAGGCAGCATTTCTCGCAGTGCTGGAGCACGCCATCAAGATCGCAGCTGCTGGCGACAATATGGTGGTGCTCGGTGTTACGCCCACGCGTCCTGAAACAGGCTATGGCTATATCGAAACAGGCAGTGCACTGGACGATGGATCTCTGCGCGTTCGTCGTTTTACCGAGAAGCCGAATCATGAGCGCGCCGAAGAGTTTGTCGCGGCAGGGAATTACCACTGGAACAGCGGTATCTTTGTCTGGAGCGCGCGTACGCTGGCCAATGCGATCCGTGAGCATCTTTCAGAGACAGCGCCGATCCTCGAAGAAATTGCAGCGGCGTACGGAACGCCTGAGTTCCGCGCGGTCTTCGAGAGGCTCTATCCGCAGTGCGAGAACATCAGCGTGGATTATGCAGTTCTTGAGCCGCGCTCTGCGAAGGGCGAACATCACTCGAATCTGTACTGCCTGCGGGCGAATTTTGGATGGAACGATCTTGGCTCATGGGCCGCACTCTATGAGCATCAACTGGAACAGGCGAACATATCTGACAAGTATGAAAATGTCATGGAGAGCGCAGGCGCCTTACCTCTGGATGCGCATGGAAATTACGTGTACAGTCCGAATAAATTCGTTGCGCTGGTTGGGGTGAAAGACCTTGTGATTGTTGAAACGGACGACGCTATTCTGATTACCACGCGACATCATTCACAGGATGTGGGCAAGATCGTAAAGCAGCTCGCTGCGAGCGGGCGCAAAGAGTTGATCTAAATTTTCTGATCTAAAATTTTCAGGAGCGAAGCAAGCCGAAGCATGGGAAACTCGACTGCAATCAAGTTTGGTACAGATGGCTGGCGGGGTATCATCGCCGACGATTTTACCTTTGAAAATGTACGCATCGCAGCGACCGCCATTGGAACGTATGTGCTGTCGAAGAAAGATCCCGGCGAGGGCGTATGCATCGGCTACGATACGCGCTTTGGCTCGCAGGCTTTCGCCCGTGCGGTTGCAGAAGTCCTTGCTGCTGCGGGTATTCCGGTCAAGATTGCGGATCGTATTACGCCGACCCCTGCTCTTTCCTATGGAGTGCGGGCGCATGGAGCTGCGGGTGGTGTGATGATTACGTCGAGCCACAATCCATATCAGTGGAACGGCGTGAAGTACAAGGCATACTACGGCGGGTCGGGAAAGCCGTCGATTATTGCTGAAATCGAAGGCTATCTGGGGAAGCCTCTGCCGAAAGCCGCGACTCCCGCGAAGATTGAGACGGTCGATTTTCAGACTCCGTATGTTGAGGCAATCTCGAAATTTGCGGACCTCGATCTAATCAGCAAATCCGGGCTGAAGTTCGGCATCGACTGCATGTATGGCGCAGGACGCGGCGTACTGGCAGGCATCTTTACAAAAATCGGCGTCGATTTCGTCGAGATTCGAGCCAATGTCGATCCACTCTTTCCGGGCATCAATCCGGAGCCGATTGAGCCGCATATTCGCGCTATGCAGGAGACGGTTGTCGCTGAGAAATGCCAGGCCGGATTAGTGACTGACGGTGATGCGGACCGGATCGGGGCTGTTGACGAGCATGGCAACTTTGTCGATCCGCATAAGATCTTCGCGGTACTTCTGCAATGGTTCCTGGAGCGGAAAAAGTGGCCCGGAGATGTGACGCGCGCCTTCAATACTACGAAGATGCTCGACCGCATCTGTGCCCGCTATGGCCGGACGTTGCATGAGCACGGCATCGGGTTCAAATACGTCTGCGACCTGATGCTCGAGAAGGACATCCTCATTGGCGGTGAGGAATCGGGTGGCATCGGCATCAAGCGGCACCTTCCGGAACGCGACGGGTTGTTGAATGCACTTCTTATTGCCAATGTGATGGCGGAAGAGGGCCGCACACTGGGGCAATTGGTCGCGCGTTTGCAGGAGGAATACGGCGAGCATCAATACGGACGGATCGATCTGCACATTCAGGACGACCTGAAGAATGCGACCATCGCCAAGGCTCGTGCGGGCGTGAAAGAGTTTGCCGGGATGCCTGTTGAGCGAGTTGAAACTCTGGATGGCATCAAGTTCTTTCTTAAAAACCCTGAAGCAGCTACCAAGCCGAATGCGGCTGAGACGTGGCTGTTGCTGCGCGCCTCCGGTACCGAACCGCTGCTGCGCATATATTCTGAATCGTGCTCGAAAGAGTCGGTGGCGAAGCTTCTCGAGGCGGCTCGTGAATTTGCAATGAACAGCTTGAATTAGTTGCGAATTTTGCCGGTTTCCTGTCACCACCGTAACTGTGGGAGAATCTAAGTCGCTGAGGAAGAAGGAGCGTCATGGCTACTACAGAAAAGGCAATTCCCCTTACACAGACTTCCGCTTGGAAGGCACTTGAAACGCACTATCAGCAGATCAAAGATGTGCATCTGCGCTCGCTTTTTGCCGATGACGCAAAGCGCGGTGAGCGCCTGACCGCCGAAGCTGTCGGCATCTATCTTGACTACTCGAAGCACCGCATTACAGATGAGACGCTCTCCCTGTTGCTGAAGCTGGCTCAAGAGAGTGGGCTGCGTGAGCGTATCGATGCGATGTTCCGCGGTGACAAGATCAATATCACGGAGAACCGCGCTGTGCTGCATGTGGCGTTGCGCGCTCCGAAGGGCGAGAAGATTCTCGTCGATGGCAAGGACGTTGTTCCCGAAGTACATGCGGTGCTCGACGCGATGTCGGCGTTTGCCGACCGCCTGCGCAGCGGGGCCTGGGTCGGACACACGGGCAAGCGGATCAAGAACGTCATCAACATCGGCATCGGCGGGTCGGACCTTGGCCCGGTGATGGCTTACGAGGCGCTGAAGCATTACAGCAAGCGCGACATGGTCTTCCGTTTCGTCTCGAACGTGGACGGAACGGATTTCGCTGAAGCGACCGTCGATCTCGATCCGGAAGAGACGTTGTTCATCATTTCCTCGAAGACCTTCACTACGCTTGAGACGATGACCAACGCGCACACTGCGCGTGACTGGAGTCTCAAGAAACTCGGCGACCAGAAGGCTGTTGCCAAGCACTTTGTGGCGGTTTCGACCAACGCGGCTGAGGTCTCGAAGTTCGGTATCGATACGGCGAACATGTTCGGCTTCTGGGATTGGGTGGGCGGCCGGTATTCCATGGACTCGGCCATCGGTCTTTCGACGATGTTGGCTGTTGGTCCGGACAACTTCCGCAAGCTGCTGGCCGGATTCCACGAGATGGACGAGCACTTCCGCACGACTCCGTTTGAGAAGAATCTGCCGGTGCTGATGGGTCTCCTTTCGGTCTGGTACAATGACTTCTTCGGTGCGCAGACGGTTGCTGTTTTACCGTATGAACAGTATCTGAAGCGTTTTCCCGCCTATCTGCAGCAGCTCACGATGGAGAGCAACGGCAAGCATGTCACTCTTAGCGGCGAGCATGTGAAGTACGAGACCGGGCCGATCTTCTGGGGTGAGCCGGGAACGAACGGGCAGCACTCCTTCTATCAGCTCATCCACCAGGGGACGAAGCTGATTCCTTGCGACTTCATCGGCTTTGGGAAGACGCTCAATCCGCTGGGCAACCACCACGACCTGCTGATGGCCAATGTCTTTGCCCAGGGTGAGGCGCTGGCGTTTGGCAAAACCCCGGAACAGGTGAAGGCGGAGGGAACTCCGGATTGGCTGGTTCCGCATCGCGTGTTTGAGGGCAATCGGCCGTCGAATACGATTCTGGCTGAGACGCTTACGCCGGCGGTGCTGGGCAAGCTGGTGGCGCTTTACGAGCATAGCGTCTTTACGCAGGGCGCGATCTGGCAGATCGACTCCTTTGACCAGTGGGGTGTGGAACTGGGCAAAGTGCTGGCGAAGAACATCATCCCTGAGCTCGAAGGCGACGTTGAGGGCAAGCATGACAGCTCGACCAACACTTTGATTCGCCGCTACAAGAAGCTGAAGGGTTGAACTTGTTGCGAGGGCTGAAGCCCTCGCTTATCTGATCACTTTCCGGTTACGGGCTGGCTTCGGCCAGCCCGTAACTTTTTGTTTTAAGGCGGGTTCATATTAGCGACGCTCGGGTGAGGCTACGCGTCTAATCGATGTGGCTTCTGTCGCGGAGCGAATTGAAGGTGTTGCTTTATGAATGATTTGCTTGGTGCTCGATCGATGAAAGTGAAGGCTTCCGCGGTTCTTCTTTGCCTCGGATTGGGAAGCTCTTTGTATGTGCCAGCTGCCCTAGCTGCTCCGCAGCAGGCGCAAACAGCGGCGCGTACGGATTTTGATATTCAGACCGATGTTGCTGCCGCGCTGGCGCAATCGACGCAGCTACAGGGACAGCATATTACCGCCGCTACGATTCAGGGCGATGTCACACTTTCCGGGACCGTGCAAAACGACTCCGCCAAACAGCTGGCCCAGCAGATTGCAGCAGGCGTGAGCGGCGTGCGCTCTGTTGAGAATAACCTGACGATCAGCACTACGCCTGTACAGCAACCGCAGGCTGCGGGTCAGAGTGCCGATGAGCAGGTGCCTCCTCCGCCGCCGTTTGACCAGGGCGTTGCCAATCCAGATCAGGCGGAGAACAACCAGCAGGCCTATCCGCCTGACCAACAGCAGGGCGGCTATCAGCAACAACCCAATTATCAGCAGCAGCCGAGTTATCAGCAACAACAGCCGACTTACCAGCTGCCAAGCGGTCCGGTCACACTGCCTGCGGGCACGCTCCTAAATATCCGTACGAGTGAGCCGCTGGATGCGCGCAAGGTACAGGCGGGCACGATGTTCCAGGCGACGGTTGCCAACGATGTCTTCCAGGGCAATGCGCTGGCGATTCCGCGCGGCGCGGTGGTGACGGGACAGGTCACAGACGTTAAAAAGCCGGGTGATCTGGCTGGTAAATCCGGTTTGAAGCTGCAAATTACCTCGCTCAGCCTGGCTGGACAGACCTATGCGTTGACGACCGATACCTGGACTGGCGAAGGACCCGGTAAAGGCGGCTACTCAGCCGCGAACACTGCAGGCGGCGCAGGCCTTGGTGCCGTGATCGGCGCCATTGCGGGCGGTGGACCCGGCGCTGCGATCGGTGCGGTGGCAGGCGGCGTTACCGGGCTCGCGGCTTCGGCGGCGACCAAGGGACCGCAGGTTGCCGTTCCGCCTGAGGCTTTGCTGAGTTTCCATCTGGCGAATCCGATAACGGTCGCTCCGGTGTCTTCCCAGGAGGCTCAGCGGTTGCAAGCGTCCGTTCCCCAGCAGCCGCAGTTGCGGCGCAGGGCGGTGTATGCGGTTCCGGGGCCATATGGGTACGGGTATCCTTATCCTTACCCGTACTACTATCGGCCTGGATATTACTACTACTATCCGCGGTATTGACCTCAGGGGCTAAAGCCACCATCCTCCGATTCACTTGTGGTGTGCGGGCTGAAGCCCGCACCTACCTCTCCCATTCGCGGTATTGATCTCCTCTCTGGTCCCAATGGTGCGCGGGCTGAAGCCGCCCCGATTCTCTTTCCATCCTCTCTTCCGTCTTGTCAGCTCAGGTTGGAGGCTAGTTGCAGGGCGTAGATCATGGTTTGCGCCTGGTAGAGGCTGATGGTGTTGGCCGCCAGAGCCTGTATGACCGTGGAGAGCGTCTGCTGGATGGCCTTCGGATTGTCGATGTTCGGAAGTGTCTCCAGATCGAGGCCTGGGTAGCGGGTACGCGGTGTGCGCGTTCTGGGCTGACGGCCGGGACGGTGATAGTAGCAATAGTCCTGGCCGCGAAGCGCTGGGCTGCCGCATTGGTGATTGTCTGGCATGATGTGGTGGCATTGGGGAACCATGTACCCTCCTGGTTGGGCCCTACCCCCGGGAGGGTGGGAGTGGCTAAGTCTTTGAGACGATTCAGTTTGTGTTTTTAAGTGCCGCAAAGTATTGAAACCGCGCGATTTGTTGGTAAAGTCTTTTTCTGCAATAAAAAAGCCCGCCGGATAGGCGGGCTTTTTTGTCTCTATTTCTATTTTACGGGATTTGGGGAAATAATCTGCCAAATTGGTGGTGGGTTTTTCTCTTTAGAATGAGTGGGTTAAAGGGTTTATTGAAGTTGCGGGGCTTGACAAGAGAAAAGCAGATCCTTCGCTGCGCTCAGGATGACAGCGTTTAGGGTGGAGGTTGCGGGCGCCCATCTTCGCGATCGGGATGGGGCACACACTGGAATGACCACGGCCGCACGTAGGTGGGTGAACAGGTTCCTGAATCTATAGCTACTAATCGCCAGTGTATGTTCTGTTGACATCACAAAACACACCTTCTATCTTCCGAATCTTTGGGCTAGCAACTAAGCCAGGATGACTTATATAACTTTGTAAGTATCAGGAAGATTCACTGATCTTTTGTCCGTAATACGTCTATCCGTGACGGATTTGGATTTCTGCAACTTGGCGATTCCGCGAAGTCTTCGGTTTCCTTGCTCTTTCGAGGTTTTCGTCGACCTTCAAAGTTTCTAACTCTCAGATATTTTTTTAAGGTGCTATGCATGTTGCTAAGGCAGCCTCGCGTATTGTCACGCCGTTACTTTGTGTTGTGCATTTCGGCATTGTTCACGATCAGTGCCCTGTCATCTGGTTGCGGATCCGGTAAAGGCCCTGCCACACCTGAATTCACCCCGATTGCTCCTGTTATCGTGAGCCAGCCTGCGAACCAGAGCACGCCGATGGGTCTACCCGCGACATTTTCGGTCGGCGTGAGCGGAGCTCCGCTTACCTATCAATGGATGAAGAACGGGGTGCCTATCCCGGGAGCCGTTTCCAGTTCGAGTTACACTACGCCTGCCGTAGCCTTTGCAGACAATGGGGCGGAGTACACTCTTACCATCAGCAACAGCCTGGGCTCTGTCACTTCCAATGCCGCCTCGCTCACTGTCACGGCACGAGCTCCGCAGCAAGGGGATCTGCGTTTCCAACAAGTCGATGCTGCTTCCATCGTTAACGGTGCTAACGGAGAAGAGGGAACAAATTTCGCTGGATGGGGCGGGGTATCGTTCGGTAACGCAACTGGAACTCCCCTTTCCATTGGTCCAGGTTGTCCGGCAACCGGATCGACCCAATTCGGGTGCAATTGGCTACTTAATGCAAATTCTCTGCCAGAAGGCTTAACCGGACTCTCCGTCTTCTATCAAGGCTTTCCCTTCGATGAATTTGGCTCGGAATTAGAAACTCTGAGTGCCGCAAATACTGTACTTACGGGCTTAGATATTCAACCGCTCTCCAACACATTTGCCGCATCGTGGGTTCAAACAACCTCGGGCGGCGGGTTTGACGCCATCCAACACACTGTATCGGCGGCCGATTTTCAAGGGGCGGCCTCTCAAGATGGTGCGAATGGCCGGGTGATCACCGCTGTTTCCTGGAACGATGGACAGGTGTTTTACCTATCGTACGGATGGCAGAGTGACACCAGCACCGTCTACGACGTCCAGACTGCCACAGCAACGTTTGATACTGTGAGTGCGGTCGCGCAGCAACTTGCGGGTCAAGGCTACATCATCACGGCCATGGGTGGAACAGCGGCAGATGGCATTTTACTGGTAGGAACCCGCGTGCACGGGGACACCATGCCAAGACCGATTATGGTCATCGATGTGCCGCAGGACGGAGGTCCTGCAATCCTGAATCAACTAGGTTATGCGGTTGTAGGCCTTCTCTATAACCTCGATAACAAGGGCAATCTTCTTGCGAATTACTGGATCGGGGAGCGATGAATACGTCCTGACGAACTAATTTGATACCCCACCCTTCGCTTCGACTCAGGATGGGGCACCAGCTACTTCTTATGTTTGCTTTTTACTGCGATGGCCGATATTTCAATCTTTGCGCCGCCGATCAAGCCTGCGACCTGCACTGTGGCTCGTGCTGGTTTGGGGTCGGGCATGAGCTTTTTGTAGACTTCGTTCATTTTTTCGACATCATTCAGGTCGGTGACATAGACCGTGACGGAGACGATGTCGGACATCTCGAAGCCGGCCTTCTCCACCACTTTTTTCACTGCGGCGATGGCGTTGGTGGTTTGCAGGGTGATGTCTGTGCCGGTGACCTTGCCATCGGAGTCCGGTCCTTGCTGACCTGCGACGTAGAGAGTGTTGCCGGCTACGTAGCCATCACTGAATGGCATGCCCGGCGTAAAGTCGATTGCCTTGTTTTGGGCCAAAGCGCTGCCTGAAGTACAGACGGCAATGAGTCCGGCCAGTAAAAGCGCTCGCTTGGCCATCGGTGAATGCTTCTTCATCGTTGTTTGGTCTCCTGATAATTGCGGATAAGAAATAGTCTCATCTCCGAGGAGTTTCGACACCTCGCTTTTTATGGATGAGTGCTATCTGAGTCGGCAGTACAGGTGAAAAGCAGATCCTTCGCTCCGCTCAGGATGACAGATTGGAGGGGAGATAGATGACGAGTTTGGAGGGGCGACTTTAGCGGCGCGGCGGGCTGGTATCCATGTGGCCACTCTGGCTGCGGTTGCGGGGACGAGGATTCGTTTATTTTGTGTGAAGGATGAC
>Ga0206863_1219_pt1 | contig 17411 bp, 16 predicted proteins | sample Alteio_BWOrgCont_41_FD_152634 | JGI IMG/M metagenome (GOLD analysis project Ga0206863, IMG submission 152634) | Enriched cells from forest soil in Barre Woods Harvard Forest LTER site, Petersham, Massachusetts, United States -... | ecosystem: Environmental > Terrestrial > Soil > Temperate forest >...
GCTTATTATGAACGATTAGAATAAATACTATGAAAACGGCATTAAGTGTAAAACATCTGGTAGGAATTAAAGATCTAACGCTTAATGATATTGAATTGATTTTTTCCACAGCAGACAACTTTAAGTCGGTTATAAATCGACCCATTAAAAAAGTCCCTTCCCTGCGCGATGTTACCATAGCCAACATATTTTTCGAAAACTCTACCCGTACACGTATTTCCTTTGAATTGGCTGAACGCCGCCTTTCGGCAGATGTACTCAACTTCTCAGCTTCTTCCTCTTCGGTAAAAAAAGGCGAAACATTGATTGATACGGTGAATAATATACTTGCCATGAAGGTGGATATGGTCGTTATGCGGCACTCCAGCGCAGGAGCATGTAAATTTCTGGCCGACAATATTGATGCGGTTGTGGTAAATGCGGGGGATGGAACACATGAGCATCCTACACAGGCTTTGCTGGATGCTTTCTCGATAAGGGAAAAATATGGTTCGGTGAAAGGCAAGAAGGTTGCCATTGTGGGAGATATACTGCACTCAAGGGTAGCGCTATCCAATATCTTATGCCTGCAAAAGTTAGGTGCTCAGGTCGTAGTTTGCGGTCCTCCTACACTTATACCCAAATATATTTCTTCGCTCGGGGTAAAAGTGGAATATGACTTGATGAAAACTCTTGAGTGGTGCGACGTGGCAAATATGCTGCGCATACAGTTGGAACGCCAGGATATAAAATACTTTCCTTCTACCAGAGAATATACCATGCAATACGGCCTCACAAAACAACGGCTTGACTCATTAAAAAAGAAAATAACCATTATGCACCCGGGCCCTATTAACCGGGGTGTGGAAATAACCAGCGATGTGGCCGACTCCGACCAATCTATTATTCTTGATCAGGTAGAAAATGGAGTGGCTGTTAGAATGGCAGTGCTATACCTTCTTGCAGCTAAAACTCAGGAGTAATTACAAGTTCTAAAGGTAATGGCTCATAACTCATAATTCATAACTATATTTGCACCCTTATTTTTAAGCCATGTTCGATAGTCTGTCAGAAAAATTAGAAAGAGCATTTAAGATGCTCAAGGGTCAGGGAAAGATTACCGAAATAAATATTTCAGAAACCCTAAAAGAGATACGCCGCGCCTTAATTGATGCTGACGTAAACTATAAAATAGCAAAGGATTTTACAGAGCGTGTAAAAGAAAAAGCCATAGGCAGAAGTGTGCTAACGGCTGTTTCTCCGGGTCAGTTGATGGTGAAAATAACCCATGAAGAGCTTACTGAATTAATGGGCAGCCAGGAAACTACGGTTCCGCTTACTGCCAATCCAACCATTGTTTTAATGGCTGGCTTGCAGGGTTCAGGTAAAACCACTTTTTCGGCCAAATTGGCCAACTATTTCAAAAATAAGAAAGGAAAGAAGCCTTTGCTTGTAGCGTGCGACGTATACCGTCCTGCTGCTATTCAACAATTAAAAACATTGGGTGGCCAGTTAGATGTAGAGGTGTACTCCGATGAGAATGAAAAAAGCCCTGTAAAGATTGCGAAAGCTGCCATTCAACAGGCAAGGTTGAATGAAAATACGGTTGTTATTATAGATACGGCCGGACGTTTGGCTGTAGACGAGCAGATGATGAATGAAATTGCCGAATTGAAAAAGGTTATTAATCCACAGGAAATACTTTTTGTAGTGGATAGCATGACAGGGCAGGATGCTGTGAATACAGCTAAGGCCTTTAACGACAGGCTTGACTTTGATGGTGTAGTGCTTACTAAGTTAGATGGCGATACGCGTGGTGGCGCTGCGCTGACCATTAAAGCAGTTGTAAACAAGCCTATCAAGTTTGTAGGAACAGGCGAAAAGCCGGATGCAATGGATGTATTCTACCCGGCACGTATGGCGGACAGAATTCTTGGCATGGGCGACATTGTTTCCTTTGTTGAAAAAGCCCAGGAACAATTTGATGTAGAAGAAGCTAAAAAGCTTCAAAAGAAAATTGCCAAGAACCAATTTGATTTTAATGACTTTTTGCAACAGTTGCAACAAATTAAAAAAATGGGCGGGGTAAAGGATATTGCCTCTATGTTGCCGGGGATGGGTAATTCCATCAAGGATGCCGATATTGACGAAAAGTCATTTAAGCAGACAGAAGCCATTATTCAATCAATGACCCCCCCAGGAAAGGGCAACCCCGCAGATTATTAACGGCAGCCGGAGAAAGAGGCTTGCAACCGGAAGTGGAACGAATATACAGGATGTAAACAGGCTGATTAAGCAATTTGAAGACATGCATAAGATGATGAAATTGTTTAATAACAAGCAGGCTATGTCTGGGATGATGAAGATGATGGAAAAAATGCCATTTGGCCGTTAATTCAAATAGGATATATGCAACTGCTGGACGGTAAGAAAATTTCAGAGCAGCTTTTAGAGGAGATAAAAGCAGATGTGGAAAAGCTAAGATCGGGGAATAAAAAGATTCCTCATTTGGCTGTAATATTGGTTGGGAATAACCCGGCTAGTGAAACGTATGTAGGAAGCAAAATTAAAACCTGCGAAAGAATTGGTTTCAAGTCTACCTTAATACATTTACCCGATACCATTGAAGAAGCTGTCTTGCTTCAAAAAATAGAAGAATTAAATAAGGATTCAGATATTGATGGTTTTATAGTTCAGTCTCCTTTGCCCAAGCATATTTCAGATGAAAAAGTAATTAATGCCATTTCGCCCGCCAAGGATGTAGATGGCTTTCACCCCGAAAATCTGGGAAGAATGGCGCTTAATATGCCTGCCTTTTTACCCGCTACTCCTTATGGGGTAATAACATTGCTTGATAGATATGATATTCCAACTGCCGGAAAGCATTGTGTAGTAATTGGAAGAAGCCATATCGTTGGCTTGCCGGTAAGCCTTTTAATGATGCGTAATTCCAAGCCCGGAAATTGCACAGTAACCGTCTGTCATAGCAAGACAGTAGATTTGAAAAGTTATACATTGCAAGCAGATATTTTAATAGTTGCCACGGGACAAACAGAAAGTGTAACGGCCGATATGGTAAAAGAAGGAGCTGTGGTAGTGGATGTGGGTATATCTCGTGTTCCCGACGATACAAAGAAAAGCGGTTTCCGCCTGGCTGGTGATGTGAAGTTTGATGAAGTAGCACCTAAATGCAGCTACATAACCCCGGTTCCGGGTGGAGTAGGGCCTATGACTATTGCCTCTCTTCTAAAGAATACCTTGGAAGGCGTTAAACGAAAAACAGCGTAATTACTTTTTTTCTTTCTTCTTCAATTCGTAGTTGTAAATGGCGAGCCCCATGTCGCTCATAAAGGGTAATCCAATGGTGTCGTATTGGTAGTCATCTGTGTTAAGAATATCTTTTTGGTTAACGTAAATAAGAATAGAAAGGAAAAATTCCACTCCGGTTTTAGAATCCTTAATATAGGAACAATCTGCTAAAAAGCCATAGGCCCGTCCCACAATGTTATACGAGCGAATACTTGTATCTTCAATGTTGGCAGTAGTTCCAAAATAAATATATTTTTTAAAATTATCAGGATATTCTTTTATATCATAAGTAGGATGGGAACTTTCACGAGGTAACATACCCATATATTTTTTCAAGAAAGAATAATCATTGGCTGTTAAATTGAAACGATGCGAAGCCTGCACGACATATGGATATATGATAGAAAGAAGAATAGCATTTTCATCTTCAAAAGGGAGGTAATTATTATGTTTAAAATCTTTAGGAGGTAATCTCTTATCTCCATACTGAAAAGCCTTTCCAATAATGGTACGTATAGCATGATTTTGAAGATTATTACTATCATAAGTGGAAGGCTGCTTATAAATAATATCAGAGTCTTTGTCAAGAAAAATAAATCCGTTTGTATAACGATTATCTGTACTATCACAGGCAGGATTAAAGCGCTGGTTTATGGTGGCATTTATATAGCCCATTTTGTGCAAATGTTTATTGATATAGTCAGGAGATAGGAACTCATAAACTCTTGAATATGCTGTATTGTCGCTTACCAGCAACATCCGTTTGATGTATTGTGCAATGCTCGGGTATCCCGAAGCGGATGTGGTATCATAAGACTCCTTCATTTCGCAGATATATGAACTATCAATACAAAGGCGAGTATCTTTTGTCAGGTTATCTATTTTCAGTTGATTTATTTTTTCAAGTGCTAAGGCTGCAAGAGGTAATTTTACGAGGCTTGCAGGATAGTAATATTTTTTTGTATGAGGCTCAAGCAAGTATTTTTTTAAAGTAACCTTGTTGTTTTTATCGTGGTTTACTTGCGTATAAATTACCTGCAGATGATATTTTGTAGGATTATCAAAAACTTCTCTATACTTACTATAAAGGCCATTTTTTTTAATAATGATAGTAAGTAAATCCTGCCCCTTGCACGGAAGGCATGCTGCTAAAAGCCCAATAACTATTGTTTGCCTGGCGTTCATTTAACTGATCCACGTAGTTCCGCTTTAATGAGATTTTGCTTGTTTGAACCCCAATGATATCCAAGTGAAAATGGTAATTTCCGGGGTTTATTTATGCTATCTTGATATGCTTTTAACAGGTCAGCTTGGAAAACACCTGAAAAGTCGCTTACCGGTTTGTCATACACCCCATATAACGTTACAGCCCATTTGTCTTTTGTTAGATATTTGTATGGTATACCCGTATCATCTTCAAGTATAACAACACTTTTATTTAAAACAACATCCTTAAAAAAAGTAAATTGTTTATAATGAAGTATATAAGAAGCTGACTTAAGATAGGTAATGGAAGATGGCATTTTGGAGAAATAGTTTTGCAATGCTGTGTCTTTTGCATAGTAATTATTTTGAATGTTGCACCTCATGTACGTCACTATTTGTATAGAACTGTCCTTTGTATTTTTGAAATAGACTTTTACAAAATCATTACGATGAATACCCGAACTATCTTTATCTAAGGCTATTTCGCTACCATCATTGTTTAAGTGGAAATATTGTACATTGATAATTTCATGTCCCGTTCTTACTAAAAAAACACATATAAGGGGGAGCGTGCCATTTACATTATCGGCAGTTAGCGCAGTCATCATTTTCCTTGTAATAAAATAGCTTTTTGTGAATACATCTCCCAGTGATGAATAAACATCGGTAAGATAATTTTCTAATTGCTTTTTTTTCATGTGATCGAGGTCTGGTAGGGCGCCATTTTTTTCAAGTGCGTACAAGTGATACTGTTTCGCGTTGGGAAAAAAAGTATTGGCATGTAAAATATCAGGACCGCTTAATGGATAGAAGATATCTCGATTTGAGTTCTGTTCTGTTGCGAGTTCTATCGCTGCCCATTTCGCCATTGGTTGCAGGCGTTTAATGGATAATTCTTTCCATGCGGTATCAAAATTTTTGTGGAATTTTATCCAGACAGAATCGCCTTCCATTTTGGCATAGGGACTTCCCTGCAATGCATTCATGCCTGCTATGTAGCGGGCAATATCATTGTAATTACGGTTATGGGGTATATCAATGGAATCCTTTTTTAGGGTATTATTTTTTTTGATAGTATCTTTAGAAGCAGTTGTTGTTTGAACCTTAGTGCTTGTATCTTGAGTTGTTTGATTGGCGCAAGAATTGGTAAGGGGAGCCAAGGCAATGAAAAACAAACAATAATTAGTTTTTTTCGAAAGGGATAGAATCTTCATGTGAAGGGGATATTGGTTTTTTTATAAAGTAAATAATGCCTCCGGTAAGAATGGTAGCTAATCCGAAAAGAGATTCTTTAGGGGAGTTTCTGACGGTAAAATAAAGCATCCATCCGGTTAATGCGAGAAATATGATTGGTGTTACCGGGTAGCCAAATGTTTTATACCCATCTGTTTTTTCTTTATTGCGGTATCGTAATACGAATAAACCCAATACAGTAAAAAAGGTGGAAAGGCTAAGTGTGAAACCTATATATAACAATACTTTCCCGAAGGAACCTGTCAGAATTAATAAAAGTGAAATTGCAGATTGCACAATTATAGCTACATAAGGTATCCCATTTTTATTGGTAACAGATAAAAAAGAAAGCTGTGGCAAGTCTTCGCCCATTACTTTGGCAATCCGGGGACCTGCCAGAACAAATGAACTAATAGAGGCAATAAGTAAAAGAGCAATCATCATTCCCATAAGGTTGCCGATTTTAATTCCAAAAATATGAATAGCCGATATGAGCCCAACTTCCACTTGTCCCTGCAACTCCTTTGTTGGGGCAGAATAGAGAAAAATATAATTAAGCAGTAAATATAATACCATCACAATAAGGGTTCCGTAAAATAGCGACATGGGAACATTGCGTCTTGGGTTTTCGATATCACCTGCCATGTAGGTTGCCGTATTCCAACCTGAATAGGCATAGGAAACATAGATAAGTGAAACGGCAAATGAAGATGAAAAAATAGATGTCCAGCCTTCTCCGGGAATACTACTTTGCTGTGGTAATAGAGAAATAAGTTGGGGCGTACCGATCATAAACCCGGCTACAATAAAAAATAATATCAATGCAATTTCAAGAATGGTAAATATGTTTTGGAATAAAGAGCTTTGGCGAAGATTGAAGGAATGAATAAATGTGATGAGAACAATAACAGAGGCTGCAAGCAATTTCGTATTGACAGAAGGAAAAACCTTGCTAACATATGTTCCTAATGCCATAGCTGAAAGAGCTGTAGGCGCTGCAAACGCTACTGTAGCTGATACCCAACCCGATAAAAAGCCGGCAAAAGGATGAAAGATTTTTGACAGGTAGGTATATTCACCTCCCGAACGGGGCATGGCAGATGCCAGTTCACCATAAGAAAAAGCCCCGCACAATGCAATAATGCCGCCCACAAGCCAAAGCATAAGAATGCCAAAGCCTGTATGCACATCCATCAATTGAAAGCCAAGGCTGGTAAACACACCGGTGCCAATCATGCCGGAAATGACTATCAAGGTGGCAGTAAAAACTTGTATCTTTCTTCCCTGCATAAAATTGCATTAAAAATAACAGACAAGTATAGTTGTTTAATAGATACCAAGGTGTAGCCCTGCTTGCAAATAGTACACGGGTATATTAGCTGAAACTTCTTTTGTTAAAGAAGGCCGGTATTTATGGTAGTTTGCAATATGGTATATAGCACCTTGTTTGCTGACAAAATTTACATCAAATTGCTATTGATAACCAGTTAAATATGCCTAAACTTGTAGCTTTTTGTCTTAGTTTATCTTATTTGGCAGGAAATTCGTTTGGTACACTTTTTGATTAAGAACAGTTGTACCAATAGTTAAAGGATTAAAATAAAATATTTTATGGAACGTCTCATCAATAAAAATAAGAGAATGATAGCCGTAGGAGTAACAGCGCAACCCAAGATTGATATACTGCAAGCAGTGCAGGATTATGGTAATCGTCTTTTCTCATTCATTCGTAACAGAGTTAAAAGCGACGAAGATGCACAGGATATCTTGCAAGATGTATGGTTCAAATTGAGCAATGCAAATGAAGCCGAACCGATAGAACAGTTAGGTTCGTGGCTTTTCACCGTTGCCCGTAACCGGATAACCGATATGTACCGTAAGCAAAAACCAAGTTCACTAGATGACTTTGTTTATGAAGACGAAGATGGAGAGATTAATTATAAGGACATACTTCTTTCCGATTTCAAAAGCCCGGAAGATGAAGAATTGAAGAAAATGTTTTGGGATGAATTTTCCAAAGCATTGGACGAATTGCCGAAGGAACAGAAAGATGCCTTTGTGCAAAATGAGCTGGAAGATAAAACCTTCCGCGAAATGGCAGAAAAAAGCGGGGAAAGTATAAAAACACTCATATCGCGCAAACGCTATGCGGTTTTACACCTGCGTGAAAGACTTGATTCTCTTTATGCTGAATTAATAACCCACTAATTATATTGTATAGTCATGAACGAAGAAATGATGGATAAAAACTGCGGCTGTGGCCCTTGGCGTGGCAAACGGTGGTATCTGCTGCCTCTAATTCCTATTGCAGCAATATTTGGTTTTGGAGCAATAACGATGCTCCTCTGGAATTGTGTAATGCCGGATGTTTTCAAACTCGGAACAATTACTTACTGGCAGGCAATAGAATTACTTATCCTGGCTAAGATTTTCTTCGGGATTGGAGGATTTCGCAAACGCGGCTGCGGATGCAGAAAAGATCAACGCCATTATGGAAGAGCCTGGAAAGAAAAATGGATGGGTATGACTGAAGAAGAAAGGGTTAAATTCAAAGAAGAATGGAAAAGCAGGTGCTGTTAAGGAACAACGCTTTTTAAATAAAAAAGGGAAAGATTAATATCTTTCCCTTTTTTGTTTTAGATAAATGCCCTCTTTAACCTACATCGATTTTTTATTTGGAGCCTTCTTTCCGGATAGATATGCTTTCCAGGGTATCCAGTAGAAATCTGTCCAACCGCTTTTTATAGCCTCAGCCTGGTCATCGGGTAGGTTGGCATGTACCATGTTAAGCACAGTATCCTTTCCATTTTTCTCCAATTGCAGTATGAAGATGGAATCAAGGTCTGATTTTTTCCAATCGTTTGCCCTCCATGTTTGAACAATCAGTTTGTTTGGAATAAGTTTCAGGTTTTTGCCTGAGAGAGAACCTCTGAATGCGCTGAACAAGGCTCCTTCTTCCTTGCTGATTTTTGTGGCATGGTTGGTAACCGCGGTGTGCAGTTTGGCATCCATGTACAACTCATATAATTGTTCAGGGGTGGTATTTTTGAATAATACCTTTTGAGTAAGTGTTCTCATAATCGAACATAAATATGAACGTAAAGTTAAAAAACTATTATAATCTACCGGATAAATAGATTATAACCCTCTACTATTCTTAATAAATGGTTAATATCAGGTAGGAATTAGGGTGGAAAATGTATTATTGTACAATAAAATTGCGTTAATTTGCAACTGGAAACTTAATTATATTTAATAATAATCAAAATTACCCCCTGAATTATGCTTCTTTCAAAATCATGCCAGTATGGCGTAAGAGCCTTGCTATATGTTGCAATGGAAAGCGACAAAAGCACAAAAACAGAACTCGTTAAAATTGCACAAGCCCTTGATATTCCAAAACCTTATCTTGCAAAAATCATGCAGCAGTTAGTAAAGCGTGGATTAGCAAGATCAGCTAAAGGCCCAAACGGTGGGTTTTATATGACCCCAAAAGAAAAGTCCAAAAATCTACTGGATGTTATTGAAGCTATAGATGGGCTTGGTTATTTTACCCATTGTGGTTTAGGTATGGAAGAGTGTGATACTAGTAATCCTTGTCCTATCCATGCAGATATTGTTAAGATAAGGGAAAAGATGAAGAAAACATTTGGCCAGTATTCGGTTGAAAAAATCGGGCAAAAAATAAAAGAAGGGAAATTTGTTATCGCGCTAAAGTAAGCGTATCCCGGTTTTTATTGCAGGCTGTAAACATATATTTTATTGCCGGTCTCAGTTACCACACAGGGGGAACCATCGTTCTTCATATCAGCTATATCAAGTCCCCCTGAACTATGTATAGGAAATCCGGCACAAAGATTCCCAGAGTTATCCCATAAGTAGATATGCTCATTTTTCGGATCTATAACTCCTATTTTGATTGAATGGTCAGGGTAGATAAATAGTAGAAGGGTGTCATAAAGTTTATCTTTTGCCTTAGCATGGAAACGTTCTGTTTTGTCGGAATTATAAGCCCATAAATCACTTCCACTCAGAAAGAACATTTCTTGTTTTCCGGCGCTGTCTTTAGGTCCAGGAATAAAGCAAACGCCATTCTTCGCCCCTTTAAAATATTGTAGGGTAGCTAATTCACCGGAAAGGCTTAGCTTGAAAACTGTTCCCAATGAATCATTAGCCATAATATAAGAGTTCGAAGGAGAGTTTCCACAGATAACATAAAAATCCTTAAGGTGGGGAGGCATCCGGTTATCAAGATTTAGCTTCTCGTTTCCTTTCCGGTCAAGCACATAAATTTTTCCCGCATCATCAATAACAATAATGTAATCCTTTTTATCTATTTGACAATAGTGAACAGGGCATTTAACAATTTCCCTTGTTTCCGGCATATTCCAACCCTTAACCGGGTTCCCATTAATATCATACGCATGTATTTTCAAATCATTACCCGGAAGCAGTAATTTGTAGTTCCTATTATTATCGTAATCGAACACGCTTAAGGGTGCCGAAGCGGAATATTTTAATCTCAGGGGAAAACCGCTCATATTATTTCCTTTTCTATCAATTAGGATAATATTGTCAAGTGTATTAAAAGCGTATTGGATTTTGCGATTTCTCAAAGCATCGACTTGAAAAACAGGGCTTTTTATATATCCATCAATTTTTGTTTTCCATTCGGTATGCCCATTATTATTCAGGAGATAGAGAGATTCGTTTTTGTCTTCCACTAATATATATTGTCCTTGTGAAGTATAATCTTTAACCCAACGCGGATGTGTAGCAAGTGTAGTATCCAACTCTATTTGCCATAATGGTTTAATTTCATTTCGGTAGGAAGGGTTTCTTTTAACATAAAAATTAGTATAAAACATTCCCTGCATATAGCTAAACTGAATAGACGCGGCATGAAATTTACCAAAAATGGTTTTCATTTTTTTTATATCTTCACTATATGGTTTGTCCAGGTACTTAGCATAAAAAACGGGTGATAGCATCATATTGTTATATATATACACCCCCGACTCACTTTCTACGTGCTGTTTTATATAGTCTTTGTAATAGGAATCTTTTTCAAGTGTATTGCCTCCTTCATAACCATATATGAAGGTTTTCAAAGCATTCATGCTGTTAGCGAAAACAATGTAGTTTCCAACCGATGTAAACCATGATTTCGTAACTCCATCAAAACTGCTGCCAAGTAAATTACCCATGACATTATCAACGTTTAAATTCCGTATTTCATGGTGCATATAGCTGGAATCGACGATTTTTAATTTCTTCCTTGATGCCATCGTATCGGCTAAGGTGGTAAGCTTATTTATAGCAACATTTACGTCGGTTGCTTCTACCAGTATGTAAGTGTCATTTTGAAGGGTACTGTCCGATGGTTCTGTAATAATTTGGGCGATTTCATTATTTATCCAGGGATAAAAATATTTTTCAATACCTACAGCATAGTCCTGTTCTATCTTGGCAAGCCATTCTGACCTGCTCCTGCTTTTATTGTGTATGCCCAAGTATTGCAAGTAATTTTTGTGAAACAATCCATAGTCGCTTAATTCATGGCAAACCATAAAAGCGGTATTGCTGGGTGCAACAGAAGCTATTCTTACTTCACGTGACGATTGGTGTTGAAAAAGGTTAAGAAATTGGCTTCCGGTGCTATCGCAATCGGTAAAGCCGGTCATAATAAGTTCATCAGGATTGATAGTAACATCAAGCCCCATCCATTGACCCAGGTCTTGCAGGGAGGATATCGTAGAGAGGCTATTTCGGTTAAATAGGCCGGATGATACGTTAGTAAATGTCTGCAAGTTGACGAAAACATGAGCTTCTGACTGCTCGCCGGAAGCATTTAAAATTTTTGTGAAATAAGCACTGTTCATAAGCGAGATGCCCGACTCAAGCTGTCGCAATGATTCTTTAATAAGCGCCGGGCCAAAGGAAGAAATGAAGATTCCATTATTGATAGTATAATAAAACATATTTTTTTCATCTACCTGTATGCAATGGATAGTGGTTTCTTCGTACTGTAAATTATTGGCGGGGCTACTGTTTTTCAATGAATCGAGGTATGCTGTAAGAGTTATTTGGGAATTGGCAGGTACAGAACAAATAAAAAGGTAATTAAAATGATTCATTCCATTAATATGTGCAGAAATAAACAGCGGTTCTTTTTCTAAAATAGTTCCCAGTTCAGGATTTTCCCGTACGGTCGAATCAAGCATTTTTAATTGTCTGTCTAATTCTGAAAAGTAAGGCAGGGTTAAAGACTCTTGCCATAGATTACTATTTTGTGAAATGGTTTTCCACAGCGGTAATATTTTACGGCTTTCCAATATAAAAGAAGCATCAATAGGTATTGCTTTAATGGCCGTATTTTCAGGCACCTCAATTTTTTTTGAATGGAGATAGAAATAGATACCCCCGGCCACGAAAAGAATGGGCAATAATATGGCTAAAATCTTCTTTAACATAGTCTTGTTATTGTTGGTGAAATAAATCCCATGCCACTAATTTAAAACTCCTTCTATGATGTGGGCTGATTCCATATTTTTCAATGGCGGCACGGTGCAAGGCTGTTCCATAGCCCTTGTTCTGGTTCCAGCCATAATATGGATAAGTAGTATGCAATGTATTCATGAAATCGTCCCTGTGTGTTTTTGCAAGTATGGATGCGGCTGCAATAGCTGCAAATTTAGCATCTCCTTTAATAATGCACTTATGCGGAATAGTGGGATATGGCTTAAACCTGTTGCCGTCAATCAATAAAAGTGCAGGCTTTATTTTTAACGTGTCGATAGCTTTGTGCATGGCAAGAAAAGATGCATTTAAAATGTTTATTTCATCTATCTTTTCGTTGCTTACATCAGCCACTGCCCATGCCAGGGCCTCTTTTTCAATAATCGTTCGCAGTTCATATCTTACATGCTCGGGAATTTGCTTGGAATCATTCAGCAGAGGATGATAAAAATCGTTGGGAAGAATTACGGCAGATGCAAATACAGGGCCCGAAAGGCATCCCCTGCCTGCTTCATCGCAGCCCGCTTCGATCAAATCTATATTCAGATAGGGTTTAAGGGCCATCAGGTTGTAGCTTTTTCTATCGCTTGCCAGGTTAGTTCTGCTGTTTTATCCCAAGAAAAGGAAAGGCGCCTTTGCCTGCCATTTTCGACCAACTTTTGTCTCAAGGTTTCGTTTTTTAATAGCTCCAGCATTCCGGTTGAAATGGAATCTATCGAAAGTGGATCTACTATCAATGCGGCATCTTTTGCAATTTCCGGGATAGAAGTAATATTAGACGCAATTACCGGTATATCACATTGCATGGCTTCTATTAACGGAATTCCGAAGCCTTCAAAATAAGAGACATAAACAAGCGCAAAGGCTGCCCCCATCAATTTGCTTAGTTCTTCCACATTTAACCTTCCTGTAAAAATGACATCATTTTTGTATTGCATTTTCTGGTAAACGCTTTCCATCTCGCTGTTTTTAAAATAATGCGGGCCCACCAGCACTAATTTTATGGATGAGCCTGAACTTTCCTTTACTTTATCAAATGCTTCAAGCAGGCGTTTTACATTCTTTCTGGGATGGAGCGCGCTTACATATAAAAAGTATTCTTCACCATTAGAATAACTGTTTTGTATTTCTTTTTTTTTGTTTCCATCCAGGGGAATGTAGCGGTCATCTGCTCCATTGTATACTACATCAATTTTATCGGCAGGAATATGATATTGTTGCATAATATCTTGTTTTGAAAACTCTGATACCGTAAGTATTCTACTGGCTTTAGCTGCAAATAGGGGAGAGAAATGCCTATAGTACCAACTTTCAGTTTTAGGTAAATCGTTTGGATAGTGTTCGTAATTCAGGTCGTGAATAACCGGAACTGAAGGCACATCAGTATTTAAGCTCAAGAATCCGTCAGGTGAATAAAATACCTTTGGCTTTACCTGGTTTAATATTCGTGCAACGGAATACTCAAACCACCAATAATATAAGATAGGGTGCCTTGCCTGGGGATATATAACAACAGGCGTTACATTGGTTGAAAAAACGAATTCCTCACTATATTTCCGATCGAATAAAAAGAGAAATTGGTCTTCAGGGTGGTTAGCAGTGATGCGCTTCAGTACATTAAATGCATGTACGCCAATTCCTTCCAGTTTATTTTTGAGCAATAACCTTGTATTTACTACTATTTTCATTTTCTAATACAGGGTTGAATAGCTTCTAATAAAGATGAATTAGATTCTATAAGAATTCCTTTTACCCCCACTTTTTCACCGGCTAATGTATCTCTTTCCTTATCTCCAATGAAGTAGGATAGGGCAGGGTCAATATTAAAACGGGCAAGCGCTTTTTCTACATTTAGCGAATCGGGCTTACGGCACAGGCAACTCCCAGTTTCAGGATGATGAACACAATAATAGATTTCTTCAATACGGATGTTTTGTTCGTTTAGTTTTTCAAGTAAATAGGCATGCATCTTTTCGGTATCCTCTATAGTGAAAAGTCCCCTGCCAATGCCGCTTTGGTTGGATATAATAATTAACAGGTATCCTGCTTTTTGCAGAAGGCGCAATGCTTCAAAAATATCCGGTAGGATTTCAAAATCTTCTATTTGAAAAGTATAATCGTTTCGTTCGCGGTTTATAACGCCATCCCGGTCTAAAAGAATTGCTTTATTCATGATTGAAATAAGGATAAAATCTGTTTGTAGAACATGGGAACAAATGCAGGATGAAGTATAGTGGTAAACACAATTCCAAAGATACCGCCCCAAAAATGAGCTTCGTGCCCAATATTGGTTTTTCCTCTTTTTCCCATATACCATTCGGCCACTAAATAAATGATTCCAAAAACAAATGCGGGAATAGGAATCGGTAAAAACATGATTCCGAGTGTTGCGGTTGGGTTAGCCAATATGAAAGAAAACAAGACTGCTGAAATGGCACCTGAAGCACCTACTGCACTATAAGCCACATCATGCTTGTGTTTTTCGTAGGCGGGTATGGAAGAAGCTACTATTCCACCCAGATAGAGCAATATGTAAAAGTAACGGGCATGTTCAGGAAAAAATTGGGGGAAAGTGTCTTGTTCCAGCGATAGACCTATGCTATAGAGGGCGAACATATTGAAAAATAAGTGGGCATAATCTACATGAAGAAAGGCATGGGTGAGAATGGTATACCATTCTTTTTTATTGCTGTATACCCTCCAGGGGTTGAACATATATTTACTGAAAAAAGCCCTGTCACGAAACCCAAGCAGGGAAAAAACAACAGTAAATGCAAGAATATAATAGGTTATCATCAGAGGGTAGCTGGGGCTTTCGTCATTTTAAATTTCGTTCCCAAAATTACTTTTTTTAAACATAACTCATCAGTAATTAGATATACTGCTAATTTTGGATTGTTTGTTTCAGTGCATATGAAGGAAGAAAAGGAAAAAGGAGTTATAGGGCGGACGGTGTTGGTAGACCTTCCGAGGCTTGGTTTTGCAGGTATACGGGCTAAGACTGATACAGGGGCATATTACTGTTCTCTGCATTGTCATTTTATCAATGTAAAAATAGAAGAGGGTAAACGCATACTATGCTTTAATTTGCTTGATCCTTCTCACCCTGAATATCAGGACAGGGTAATTTATTACAGGAGAAAGTTTATTGTGAAACAAATTAAAAATTCCTTTGGCGATATAGAAAGCAGGTTCCTGATACGTACTGCCATACGCATCCGTAATCGAAGAATAAGAGCTTGGATTAGCCTTACCGACAGGGGTAATATGAAGTATCCCATGCTATTGGGAAGCCGTTTGCTGCGAAATAAATTTATTGTGGATGTTTCCCTGAAAGAACCTAAGTAGGAAAAAATAGGATATCTTTTTTATAGGTTCAGCTATGATAACGAGAACCGGATGGCGAACCCTCCATCCATGGTAGAAGTTGGGAACGTAGACGAAATGAAAGGATTATTAATAACCTTGTCAAAGAATATACGGATAGTTATGTGGGTGCTGATATTATACTCTGCCTGAGTTTTAATAGAAATAATCTGCTGCCCTCCTGTAATTTGGTTTGACTCGTCAATGGCATTGCGTACTATACTTTCATTATTCATAATAGAAAGGTCTGCCTTAAGTGTAATGTCATTTTTAATTGCTTTTCCGCCAATTTTGATAGGAAGAAGTACATTTTTAATTTTATATCCAAGGCCTAGTAAATATTCCATGGAATATACTTCGGTAATTTCAATGTCCGTCATGTCAAGCGCTACTTGTCTCGTATCACGTATCTCAAAGTTGGAAGAAACTCCGTTTTTAAACGCTACAACCAATTTTGCTAAAGGCGAAAATTGATCGGCAAGAGAAACAGCAGGTATCTGGTCTTTATCAATAAAATCCCCATTTAGATCTACTGTCGTTGGAACTCCATTGGCATCCGGCTGGAACAATGGGTTATACGTAAAGCCCCCCACACTATAAATACCACTATAAGCATTGCCCAAGGTAATAGACGTAATATTCTTTTTAGCCCAGGGCCAAACGCTTGCTACTGGTTTATATATATTATAGGATAGGGTCCAGTTAGGCAATGGTATGGATGGGAAAGGATTAAGCGTAACCTTACTGGCGCTTTGCCCTGAATAGGCTGCAAGAAAGGCAGGAATAGCCACATCTTGAGAATATATACTATATCCGTTATGATATACCGGTGCAGCAGGGTTAAGCGGGTTAATCGCAGCTTCTCCGCTCGAATGTGGATTAAGCTGTGCTTGTCTGGCAGAAATTATATAGCTATCATTTAAGAAGTTAATAAAAGGCTGGGAGGGATTTGTAGAGCCAAAGCCGCCTGTGGAAAATATCGTTTTTACAAATAGATATGACATGCTGAAACTACCTGATTCATTATAGGTGTTTTCGCTGAGATGGTACCTGTTATCGGCACCCAGTGTATCGCTCAAGTAAAAGCTGGCATTTTTAGTCATAGACCGGGTTGCTGTAAGATCAATTTTCAGATCAGGAAGAGGCATTAACGAAGCATGCATGCTATATGTTTGCGTATTAGCGGTTGTCGAAGGTGTGTAATTATTCACCAATCGCGCAATCATGCTATCCCGTATAATCTGCTGGATAAATCGCTGATCGCCCTGTTGCCTTAATGTAATAAGACCGCTTTGGCTTCCGAAAACAAATGCCGGCCCGGGTTGCCAATTAGCGCCTGGTTCCATGCCAAGAATAGCCGAGTAGCCGGTAAATCCGGGCAGTACGGTTCCTCTATTATCAGAATAGGTAAAATTAAAAGTCTTTAATGATGTAAGGAAGTATGTAAGATATTTTTCGCTGTAATAAAGTCCACTGTATGTTTGATCGGTATCCTCTTCCTGGGGTGGTGGTTGCATAGGGCCTTCTTTACCCGGAACCCTGCTTTGTACGGGTGGTGTCCGCTGTTGCGTTTTATTCTGGTCTTTTAGTATATCCTTCAGGAAAGGGACTTTATCATAAAGGGTAGTCATATTAAAAGTTCCATTTATCTGTTCGGTATTTGAGTTGGAAATGGTAGCTCCTAAACTATCATATCCATAAGGCGCATGAACCCATTCATAGGTGGAAGAATAATGCGCGGTAATGCTCATAAAGTCTAGCCAGGGGATTTCTTTAAGCGGCACTACATAATTAATTCC
>Ga0206863_1220_pt1 | contig 17370 bp, 12 predicted proteins | sample Alteio_BWOrgCont_41_FD_152634 | JGI IMG/M metagenome (GOLD analysis project Ga0206863, IMG submission 152634) | Enriched cells from forest soil in Barre Woods Harvard Forest LTER site, Petersham, Massachusetts, United States -... | ecosystem: Environmental > Terrestrial > Soil > Temperate forest >...
CTTCTCAGCAGTTTGCAGCGGAGTTTCGGAAACGGGCGCGAGGATCGCAGGTTTCATAAAAGATGACTCCCTGAACGTATCGCCTTTTACCTTAACTTTCCCTGAAGAAAAGCTCTAAAAGAGACGAACCCTGCTTGCGCAGGAAAGTTAAGGCGTTTCCGGATAAAGAAGTTCAGTAAAGCGCGGGTCGTCAGCCATGTCCTGGAAATCGGAGTCGCTGCGCGCCTGGATACGGTTCTGTGGATTCAGTTCGATGGCGGCGATCAGGTGCTCCAGGCACTCTTCGGCCTGACCGGTGATGCTGTCGAGGATAGCGAGGCCGTAGTGCGCGTAGTCGGCGGAGGGGTTTTTCTTGAGGATGCCGTCAAGCTGATCGCGGGCGTCCTCGTAGTCCCCGGTATTGAGTAACGAAATGGCGTAGTCATACTGCTCGCCGGGCGTCGCGAAAGTGAGCGCGGCATGCTTGGCCTGGCGCTCGCAGGCGGCGAGGTAAACCTTTGACCGTTCGAGCAGTTCCGGAGGGGCCGTGATGATTAACTTCTCAAATGCGGTGCGAGCCTTCTCATACTTGCCTTCCTGCATGAGCTGAACGGCGCTCTGGTAGTGCTGGATGGCCTGCTCGTGGGCCTTGTCGACAGCAGGACGTGTTTTTTCAGCGGCGGTGCGAGGAGTGCGGCGAATACCAGCAGCCTGACGTGTATCTTGCATAAGGACGATTTTTCCTTGGTTCCCTTGAGACATACAGCGCACCCGGGGCGCGTGCATGCAGAAAATTTCCCGCTGAACTCGTTTTTATACGCAGAACGGCGCTGCGCGTCAACCATACCATAGTGTACGCGGGCGCGTGTCCGATCAGACGTAACCGAATAGAGTCATGAAGCCGAAGTCCATGTGAAGCTGCTGGTGGCAGTGGAAGAGCGTCAGGCCGGGGTTATCCGCTATGAAATCAATCTCAACCTCCTGGTAGCCGCCCACCATGACGACATCTTTGAAGACCCCGGAGGTAGGCTGTCCCGCGATCCGGGTCAGCTCAAAGCTATGCCGGTGCAGGTGGATGGGGTGGATGTCATCGCTGGCATTGCGCATCCGGATACGGTAACGCTTTCCCTTGCGCAGATGAAAGGAAGGCGTCGTCATCATCTGATCCATGGGATAAGCTACGCCGTTGATCGTCCACTGATTGAATCCGTCGAGCGCGGCGTTCTGCTTTTCAAAGAGCATGTCGAATGTTTCATCCGGCTGTGCGGGATTCGCGCCTGGATTGCCAAAATGTGCGTAATTCCATTTGAAGGGTTTGGGCGGCAGCCACTGCGGTTTGCCGTTGTATCCGGCATACTCGACGACGATGCCCATACCGTGGTGACGATCCTCGTCGGCCAGATCGCCCATGACCCACATCCCCGGATGGTTCATCTCGATGATGGCCGAAATGCGTTCAGCGGTTCCGAGCCAGAGGCCGGGCACGCGCACTGGCCTGGGCAGAAGGTTGCCGTCCATGGCGATGATGCTGAAGGTGTGGCCGGGCAGGGCGAGGCTGCGAATCTCTCCGGCGCTGCCGTTGAGGATGTGGAAGAGGACGCGCTCGCCCTGCTTGACGCGTACCGGCTCGCCGTGTCCGAGCATGCGTCCGTTGATGGTGAAGGAGTCGTAGCCGACTTCATAGCCGTGTGGCATGCCTCTCGCGAGCGAGGACTTCATCTTGGTTTCGCCAGCGTCCCGGAGGGCGGGAACGGTCTGCGCCGGGGCAAGGAAATCCATCGCCATGTCTCCGCCACGGCTCAGCGTCGGCTGGAACTCTTTCAGCGTCAGAAAGACTTCGCGGTCGTAATCGCCGGCGTGCTGCTTCGGCTCAATGTAGACAGGTCCGACCAGGCCGCTGTACTGGCCTTCGGAGAGGTCCGCGCCGGCGCGCACATGCGTATGGTAAAAGCGAAGGCCTGACGGACCGGGTACGAACGAAATCCGGCGGCTGCCGCGCGGCGGGATGAAGGGCGTGCCTTCTTCGGCGGCTCCGTCGACCAATGACGAAACGAACTGGCCATGCCAGTGGAGCTGCTCGGGTGTGTCGGTCTGATTGTGGACTTCAACGGTGACTCGCTCGCCTTCTTTGAAGCGCAGTAGTGGGCCGGGGAACTGTCCGTTGTAGGTGGTGACCGAGAGGATGCGGTTTGGCGCCAGTTCAAGGGGTGTGGTGGCGATGGTGAGGGTGTAATCGGCGTTAGCCGTTAGGGACTGGCTTAGGAGGGTTATCGGCGATAGCAGGCTGCTAGCAGCCGATGCTCCGGCTGCTCTCAGGAAGTTGCGGCGGGAGAGAGGAAAGAGTGACATGATCCTCCAGCTTCTGGGATGGCGGAAAGCATACCGCAGCGGCTGAAGCCGCGTTGATCTCCGCTCCGCGTCCGCGAGGCGCGGGTTTCAACCCGCGCCTCTTTAGAGTCGGTACTCGACGGAAATGTTACTTATCCGACCAGACGGCCAGCTCATTTCCAGAGGGGTCGGCGAAGTGGAAGCGGCGACCGCCGGGGAAGGAGAATGTGTCTCTGGTGATCGAGCCGCCGGATGCCTTTACCTTTTCCTGGATGGCTTCGAGCCCGGACGAGTAGAGATGACCAATGGGCCAGAGCCTGTCTTGGTTTCGCTTGCATGGGCTGCGCCGCGTGAGAAGCCGCCGTCCACGCGGCCATCGCTGAAGCTGACGTATTCGTCGCCCCAGTCCTGGAAGCTCCAGCCAAAAACGTCGCCATAGAATTTCTTGATGATTGGCAGGTCAGGGGCGGTGAATTCGATGTAATCTATGGCGCGGTCGACATGGGTATTCTGCATAGAAATCTCCTTTGCGTGAGCGGATGGAGGTGAAAGCACACTATTACTGGTGTGCTCGCGAGCCTACATCCACGCCTCTGCGAGTGAGGAGAGCGCAGGTAGAGTTCTCTGATTGCGTGCCGGCGAGGACTCGCTAGGTACGGCACCACTATATACGAGATTTGTAGACTGCAGGATTGAGTGCGGGATCGTTGTACATCTTCAACTGGCGGTAGAGTTTGAAGCTCCGTGTGCCTGCGAGGGTCTGTTGCCAGAGGCGGTCCAAGGCATCGGCGAGATCCGTGCGCTGGTCTTTGAGAATCTGCAGGCGTTCGCTGTTGCGCTCGGCGTGGCCTTGGGGCGCGTGGAGGCGCTGTATTTCTTCGGCGGTATGGAAAATCTTCAACGCGAGGATCGACAGGCGATCGATGATGAGGCCGGGGCTTTCGGAATTGAGTTCGGCCTCAGACCGAGGAAGGTTCAGAGGATTTAACTGCTCGAGGAGGACCATGTCGCAGCGCTCGGCGAGATCGTTGCGGCGCTGGTTAATGCGGTCGATGGCGCGCTTGACTTCGGCTAAATCACGATCGGTGGCCTGCGGGGCGCGGGCTTTGTCTTCGGTGTGCCAGAGCTCGAAGTTGGCCAGGTGCTGGGCGATGACGGCGTCGAGGACTGCGCCGTATGTCTCGGTGGGAAGAGCAGGCGGCTGCTGATGCCAGAGCGCCGTCAGGCGATCGTGGTGCTGCACAATCGCGGCAGCGGAAAGCAGGCTCGTAGCAGTTGGGTGCATATCTCTAATATTTAACAGGCTGGGTATTTAGCAGGGCCGGCCAGCTTCGATTGCAACACAAGTTGTGCGCAAAGTCTTATGGTAAAGCTAAGGCAGGTGTCGATGAAATTCGCACGAATTGTATTCTGGTTCGCCGGAGTCTGGGGCTTTCTGATTCTTACACCGCTTTATTTTCTTTTTGACACGATTGGACGGCAGACGCCTCCTCCTTTGACTCATCCGGGCTTTTATTATGACTTTGTGGGAGTAGGGCTGTCATGGCAATTGGCCTTCCTGATCATTGGGAGTGACCCGACGCGATACCGGCCAATGATGATTCCAGCCATCGCCGAGAAGTTTCTCTTTGGAGTGGCGCTAATTGTGCTTTACTTGCTGGGACGTATCGGGCCGAAGGAGATGGCTGGGCTCTTTGACCTGGTATTGGGACTCCTGTTCGTGGCGGCTTATTGGAAGACTCGTCCACGTGGTGCGGCGCAACAATAACCTTGCTTGAGAAGACGAGTGTGGACTGCTCATGAGCGAACGCATCCTCTGCATTTCGAGTTATGAAAAGGGTCAGGCATTCATGCGCCAGTGCGCGGCGATGGGCTGCCACGTGGTGCTGCTGACGGTCGAGAAGCTGAAAGATGCCGACTGGCCGCGCGACATTCTGGAAGACGTGCAGACGATGCCGGCGAACCTGCCGCTGGAGGCGATCCTCCGGACCGTGACATACATGGCCCGAGGATGGAAGTTTGACCGCATTGTGGCGCTCGACGAGTTCGACATGGAAATCGTGGCCGCACTGCGTGAGCATATGCGGATTCCGGGCATGGGGCGGACGACGACGGCGCACTTTCGTGACAAGCTGGCGATGCGGTTTGAGGCGCAGCGTGGCGGCGCACTGGTTCCGGAGTTTTCTCCGGTGCTGAACTATGACGATCTACGCGTCTATATGGAGAACGTGCCGGGGCCGTGGGTGCTGAAGCCGCGTGCCGAGGCCTCGGCGATTGGCATCAGGAAAATTCACGAGCCGGAACAGTTGTGGCGCTCGCTCGATGAGCTGGGCGACAAACAGAGTTATTACCTGCTGGAGCGTTTTGTTCCCGGCGATATTTATCACGTCGATGCGATCACCAGCGAGCGGCAGGTGGTGTTTACCGTAGTAAGCCGCTATGGCAAGCCTCCCATGCAGGTGATGCATGAGGGCGGAGTCTTTACCACGCGCATCGTCGATCGCGATGCCGACGATGCGCGGCAATTGACGGCACTGAATGCGCAGCTGATTCCAGCCATGGGCATGGTGCGCGGGGTGTCGCACGCAGAATACATTCGCGGCAAAGACGGCCGATTTTATTTTCTTGAAGTGGCGGCGCGTGTGGGCGGCGCTTTCATCTCTGATGTGGTGGAATTTGCAACCGGCGTGAATCTCTGGGCGGAGTGGGGGCGAATCGAGGTGTGCTCGCTGCGCGGGGTTCCGTATACGGTGCCCGAGAGCCGGCTGGGCTACGCGGGCAGTGTTCTGTGCCTGGCGCGCACGGCTAAGCCGGATACTTCGATCTTCGATGCGCCCGAGATTGTCTATCGCATGAAGAAGCACCACCATGCCGGGCTGATTGTGCGGTCGCCGGAGCCGGAGCGGGTACGCGTACTGCTGGAAGACTACAGCGGGCGCTTTGCCGAAACGTATCTGGCTACAGCTCCTGTTCCGGATAAGCCGACTGCCTGAAGATTTACCTCGGTGTCTGGAGAAAGTTGCAAGGGCTGACGCCCTCGCCTACCTTTAAAGATAGAAAGGGCTTTTTCGTGAGTGATTCTGCTTACCAGTTTCCCCATCGCCGTTACAATCCGCTGCGCCGCCAATGGGTGCTGATTTCGCCGCACCGTACGCAGCGTCCCTGGCAGGGGGAAGTGAATCCGTCCTCGGGGTTTTCTGGGGTGCATTACGATCCGCAGTGCTACCTGTGCCCGGGCAATGAGCGCGCAGGGGGGCATCTTAATCCTCGTTATGAAAACGTATTCATTTTCGATAACGACTACGCTGCGCTGCTCCCGGACTCGCCTGCGCCGCAGGTCGAAGGCGCGCCGGAGCTGTTGCGCGCGGAGCAGGAGCGCGGGCGTTGCCGCGTGCTGTGCTTCCATCCGGACCATAGCCTGACGGTGGCGCTGATGGAGGAGACGGATATCCGTCGCGTGGTCGATGCCTGGGGTGACCAGTACAAAGAGCTGGCGGCCAATCCGGAGATTCGCTATGTGCAGATCTTCGAGAACCGCGGCGCGATGATGGGCGCCAGCAATCCGCACCCGCATTGTCAGATATGGGCAACGGAGCATGTGCCTGACGAGCCGGCCATCGAGACGGAATCGCTGAAGGCGTATCAGGCAGAGCATGGCTCGTGCCTGCTGTGCGATTACTTAAAGACCGAAACCAAGGAGCAGACGCGCATTGTCTGTGAAAACGATGAATTTCTTGTCGTGGTTCCATGGTGGGCGGTGTGGCCCTTTGAGACGCTGGTGCTGGCGAAGAAGCACGACGGCTCGATGGCGGAATTCACCGACGCGCAGCGCGCAGGCCTGGCGAATATTCTGAAGCAGACAACGACACGCTACGACAACCTGTTTGAGACAAGTTTTCCCTATACGATGGGTTTTCACCAGACGCCGTGCGACGGCGAAACCCATGCGGAGTGGCACTTCCATGCGCATTACTATCCGCCGCTGCTGCGCTCGGCAACCGTGCGTAAATTTATGGTGGGATTCGAGATGCTGGGGATGCCGCAGCGCGACATCACAGCGGAAAATGCGGCGGAACGGCTGAGGGCTGTTTCTGCAGTCCATTTTACGAAGAGGGAAGCAGGGAAATAAAAGAGGCGCGTGGGTTTTGTGTGGTGAGCTCGCTGGGATTCGAACCCAGGACCCACGCCTTAAAAGGGCGTTGCTCTACCTACTGAGCTACGAGCTCACGGGGAAGTCCCGCTCCTTCAAAACTAACATAAAAGTGACAATTAGCCGACCCGCGAGGGTGCACCCTGTACATGGCCAGACATGCGCGGTTCGGCACTGCGCGACAGAGATTCGGCAGAGGCCTGCAGTCTTCTGCGCCAGCCATCGGGCCGGTTTCCCCAAAACGGGCTGTACACGAAGGAAGAGCAGAAGCGCTGCCGGTAGGCTTAGGGATTTTCCTTGTCGAAGGGCTTTTTCTGAAGTACAACTAAGGCATTTCCTGGGAGCGATTCCCCATTTTCCAGGGAAATGATCGTTGTTCGCGAGGCCTTTTTGAACGTCCTGCGTGGTTCTATTTTCCTGCTTTGTTCTCTCTTGTGTGCCTATCCTGCTATCGCGGCTGATTTTCAGCAGCCGACTCCAGAAGAACTGAAGATGACATCCGATCCGGCAGCTCCGGATGCGGCTGCGGTGTACCTGTTTCGGGAGGAGACTTCCGACGATAAGCTGCACATCCACACCCTGTATGCGCGGATCAAAATTCTCACGGAGAAAGGCAAAGAGTACGGGGATGTCGAAATTCCGCCCTATGAGGGCCGTACATTTTCCATTCGCGCCGTGCAGGGAAGAACGATTCACAGCGACGGCACGGTGATTCCTTTTACCGGGAAGCCGATTGAAAAGCTGCTGATGAAGCAGGGGGATGTGCGGGAGATGACGAAGGTTTTCAGCCTCCCGGATGTGCAGGTTGGCAGCATCATTGAGTATCGCTACGTCCTGAGCTACGACGACAACATTGCTTCGTCGCCGCAGTGGTACGTCCAGCAATCGCTTTATGTGCATAAGGCGCATTATCACTTTGTGCCCACGCAGCGGGAGCTGATCAGCAAGAGTGAGCATGGCAACATGGTGAACGGCTTGCTCTATGCAAGCGTTCTGCCGAAAGGCGCTCAGGTGCGCGAGGGCGTAGATGGATACGATCTGGCCGTCGACAATATTCCGGCAGAACCGGACGAAGAATACATGCCGCCGATGCAGAGCATCTCGTACCGGGTGCTGTTCTATTACTCGAGCTATCGAACAGGCGATGAGTTCTGGAAGGAGCAGGGGAAATACTGGTCGAAGAGCGTTGACCACTTTGCCCAGCCGTCAGGGAAATTGCAGGCAGCGGTGCAACAGATTGTGGCTCCGACAGACACGCAGGAGCAGAAGCTCAGGAAAATTTATGCCGCGGTGATGCAGCTCGAAAACACGAGCTTTACCCGACAGCACTCGGCGGAGGAGAACAAGGCTGAAGGCCTGAAAGTTAAGACTGCGGAGGACATCTGGGAGCAGAAGCGCGGCAACGACGATGAGCTGACGAGGCTCTTTATTGCCATGGCACGGGCCGCGGGCATGAAGGCTTACGCGATGATCGTGACCAATCGCAACCAGGGTCTTCTGGTTACCAGCTACATGACGTGGAGCCAGCTGGATGATGAGATTGCAATTGTCCCGGTAAACGGCAAGGATATGTTTTTCGATCCGGGCGAGCGCTACTGCGAGTTCGGAAAGCTGCACTGGAAGCACACGCTGACCCAAGGCGTGCGCCAGATAGACGGTGGCACGGAGATCGCCCAAACAGCAGAGCTCAGCTACAAAGACACGCAGGTGAATCGCTTCGCACAGCTCAAGCTGGCGAATGACGGCAAGCTGGAGGGGCAGATACGCATCACCTTTACCGGCAGCGACGCGCTCCGCTGGCGCCAGGTTGCGTTGCGGACCGATGTGGAGCAGACAAAGAAAGACTTTGAAGAAGAGTTGCAACGAAGCATGCCTGCCGGAGTCGTGGTCAAGACGAACCACTTCATCGGATTGACCGACTCTGACCACGTACTGATGGCACTCGTCGATGCGAGCGGCTCCCTGGGTACCTCAACCGGCAAGCGTGTTTTTTTGCCGGGAGACTTCTTCGATGCGAATGCGAAGCCGTTATTTGTTCACGCGAAGCGGGAAGCCCCGGTAGATTTGCACTTCCCTTATCAGGTGCAGGATCAAGTCATACTCACATTGCCAGTCGAATTCAAGGTGGAAAGCGTTCCGAAAGACGCCGAGATTCCGCTGCCGCACTTCGCGGATTATGTGGCGAAGTACAAAGGATCGGATACGAGCTACAGCTACGGACGGCTGATGGTCGTGGCGAATATTCTGTATCACCCGGATGAATATCCGCAATTGAAGGATTTTTACGCGAAGACGAATGCACAGGATCAGCAGCAAGCGGTTCTTCATGTTGCGGATGCCACGGTGAAAGGCCAGTAATGCGCAGATTGACGATGCGTAGACTGGGGTGTTCGTGGCTGACTCGCGGGATTCTCGCCTTGCTGCTTCTCGCAGCGTCGAGTGCGCGTGCTTCTACACTGCCGTTTCCGGATTGGGTGCAGCAGGCGGCTTCCGCGAAGATGGAAAATCCGGCGGGCGCGAAGGCTGTCGTCTTGCTTAGAGACGAGCTGCTGACAGTGCAGCCGGATGGTCAGACACGATTGCGCCAGCGGGAAGTGATCAAGATCCTGCGTCCGCAAGGACGCGACTATGCAACGCTGGTGGCGTGGTCCGGCATGGGCAGAAAGGTGCTGTCGTTCCATGCCTGGAGTATTGGGCCGGATGGGCACCAGTACACGGTGAAAGACGACCAGGTGCGCGAGATGGGGGACAATGAGCGAGGAATGCTCTACGTCGACGTTCGCGCCAAGGTTGCGACGCCGCCGGGCGCAGATCCGGGAGGTGTGGTTGCCTATGAGTCTGAGAGTCAATTGCCCAGCTACATGACAGAAGGCTCATGGGATTTCCAGACATCGATTCCGGTGCACCGGGCTGTCTTCGAAGTCGATCTTCCTGCCGGCTGGAAGCAGAGGGCGTTGTGGCACAGTCACGATCCGGTGCAACCGCAGGAGATTGCACCGAACCACTGGCACTGGGAGCTCGGGGATATTTCCGCGGTCGATCTTGAGGATGTGCCGTTAGCGCCGGCTGAGGTTGCGATTGCGGGTCGCATGGTGGTGCACTACTCGGCGAACGATATCGCGCAGGGCGACCAGTTGTGGGCAAGCATTGGTAACTGGTACGACGGACTGGGCGCTCCGCAGACGTTGGTTACGAGTGAAATTTCGACCAAGGCGCAGGAAGTGGTCGGCAAAGACAGCGACTTTACGGCTCGCACGGAAAAAATCGCAGAGTTCGTGCAGCGGGAAATTCGCTATGTGGGCATTGAGATCGGTATTGGCGGATACCAGCCGCATGCGGCCGCCGCCGTCTTCCATAACCGCTATGGCGACTGCAAAGACAAGGCAACGCTGCTGATTGCGATGTTGAATTCGATCGGCGTGCATGCGACGTATGTTCTGGTCGACACCCGCCGTGGGTTTGTGGATGCGGCGGTGCCATCGATTGATGGAAACCATGCGATTGCGGCCATAGAGATCCCCGCCGGGTACAACGATGCGCGCCTGAAGACGATCGTGAAGACGCGCAATGGCCAGCGATTTCTTATCTTCGATCCGACGAATCAATATGTGCCTCTTGGGCTGCTGCCAACCTACTTGCAGGGCAGCTATGGAACGCTCGTGAATGGGACAAACAGCCAGGTGATCGAGCTGCCGATTGTTTCGCCGGATGCGGATGTGACGAAGCGCATCGCGACATTTGAGCTGAACGCAGATGGCACGCTGCAAGGCTCCGTGACCGAGGAGCGCGTTGGTGCTTCGTCTGGTCGAGAGCGGGGCTACTTTGCGGTGAATGCGGACAAAGAAAGACGCGAGTATATGGAGCGGCGGCTGCGGGAGGACTTTTCCGCATTTCAGCTGACGACCGAGAGTGCAGAGAATGTGCAGAACCTGGAAGAAAAGTTTGTGGTGAAGTACCAGATCTCGGCTCCGGCATACGCAAAGACGGCGGGAAATCTTCTGCTGGTGCGGCCTCGTGTGCTGGGGTCGGATGCAGAGGCGCTAAACGACAGGCCGCGGAAGTATCCCATCGACCTTGAAGCAGAAGGCACGTGGCGCGACTCATTCGCTGTAACGGTGCCTGCTGGATTCACAGTTGACGAGCTTCCGGACCCAACCAAAATCGATGTGGGGTTTGCCACGTATCGAAGCGAAGTGAAAGTGGACCAGAACGTTCTGCGATATTCACGCGAGCTGGTGGTGAAAGAGCTGGCGTTGAAGCCCGATCAGTATGACGCGCTCAAGAAACTGGAATCGGCTATTACTGCGGACGAAAACAGCAGTGCGGTGTTGAAGAAGCAGTAGCCGCCAATGTGGTGTTCTCTAAAATTTTCGACATAAACTGACATGAAAACGATATTGCCTAGTTGAAGAAAAAGTAGATCCCTTCGACTCCGCTGCCCTCCGCTCAGGATGACAAAGTTATGTCATGTATTTCAGGGACACCACACCAGCAGAAGCAAAAACCCCAAAATCAGACGCTCCCTGAGAGACTGTGGCGCCGACGGCGCGTGTGCCTGGACGGCTAGTCCCTAGCGCTTTTCTTTGCTCATGGGCACTACCTGAACCGTGGTGTCGCGGACTTCCGCCAGGAAACGGTTGATGACTGAGCCGCGCAGCAGGATATCGAAGCGCGACCGTGCCGACTGTCCGAAGACCACGTGCGAGATATTTTCCCGCTTGGTAAATGCGATCAGCGCGTCGGAGACGTTCTTGTCTTTGAGGACGACGACCTTAGCCCCCAGGTCGCGGGCCAGGCGCTCGTACTCTTCCATGCGCTGGAATGCTTCGGGGTCGCCGTGGCGGTTGTCCTTGTCCGGTGTTTCTACATAGACGGCATACCAATTTGTGGCGAGGCGGCCTGCGATGCGCGCGCCTGAGCGGATCAGCCGCTCCGTGCCGGGGCGCGAGGAGAGGCAGACCATAACTTTTTCAGGCATCGGCGCCTGCTCTAACCCCTGCGTGCGGCGGTACTCCGATGCGGCGGTGCTGACCTGTTCCGCTGTCGTGCGCAGCGCCAGCTCGCGCAGCATATTGAGGTTGCCCTTGCGGAAAAAGTTCGCCAGCGCCTGCTCTATTTTTTCCGGGGCATAGATCTTTCCTTCGCGCAGACGTGAACGAAGCTCATCGATGGTGACGTCGACGTTCACCACCTCGTCGGCGCGCTTGAGAAAGCTGTCAGGAACAGTTTCGCGAATCTGTGTGCTGGCAGAGCGGGAGACCGCGTCGTTGAGCGTTTCAAGGTGCTGGATGTTGATCGCTGTCATCACGTTGATGCCTGCGTCGAGCAGCTCCAGAACATCTTCGTAACGCTTGCGGTTGCGCGAGCCGGGCACATTGCTGTGCGCCAGTTCATCGACCACGCAGGTATCCGGATGGCGCGCGATGATGGCGTCGATATCCATTTCCCGCAGCGTGACGGAGCGGTAGACGATCTCCTTCTGCGGAATGATTTCAAGGTCGCGGATGAGAGCGGCGGTTTCAGCGCGGCCATGTGTTTCGACCAGCCCGATGACGACGTCCACGCCCTGCTGGCGCAGCATGTGCGCGTGCTCCAGCATGCGATATGTCTTACCGACTCCGGGCGCTGCTCCAAGGTAGACGCGGAGTTTTGCGCGTTCCTGAGGTTCGAGGATTGGCGGCACGCCGGCCGCATCCATCTGCGCGTCCATCAGCCGATCTCCACTTGATGGCGCGACGACGTAACCGTTGCGATAGGCAGCATAAAGCTGAACGTGGTTCCATGGCCGAGACGGCTTTCGACGGAGACCTGGCCGCCGTGCGATTCGACAAGACGGCGCACGAGCGCGAGGCCGAGCCCAGTGCCCTGACTGGAATTGGCGCTGAATCGTCCAAAGACCTTCGAGAGGCGTTCCGCTTCGATGCCGCGGCCATTGTCTTTGACTAGAAACTGAATGCCTTCTTTCATCTCGGATGCTTCCAGGCTGATATGGCCGCCGGATGGCGTGTAGCGCATTGCGTTGCTTAGGAGATTATCCATGATGCTGCGCAGGGCGCGGCGGTCTGCGTTGACATGGGAAATATCGGCGAAGGCGCTGACTTCGATCTCGATATTTTTTTCACGCGCCTGCTCGCGGAAGCGATGATGCGCGTCCTCAAGAATGTCGATGGGTCGCAGACGTTCCAGCTTCATTTCGCGGCGGCCTGTATCGAGCTCGGCTACTTCGATGAGGTCGGTCATCAGGTCATCGAGAGACTCGGCTTCCTTGCTTGCGCCTTCCAGAATCTCCGCCTGCAAAGGCCGGAGTTCGCCGGCATGCCCGCGCGTGAGCGCGTAGATCGCCAGACGAAGGCGCTGCAAGGGGTCGCGCAGCTTTTCCGAAGCCACGGTAAGGAAGCGCGTCTTAAAGCGGTCGATGTCCTGAAGCTCGGTAACATCTTCCAGCACAGTGACTGCGCCGAGCAGCTTTCCGTCCAGGTCGCGCATAGGCGAGGTACGCAGGCGATAGCTGCGCTGGGCGCTGCCGATGCGCATGGGCAACAGGGTGGCGTCGCCTTCGCCGGTCATCGCCCGCTGCATGGAAACGGCATCGCGCACGGCGCTCAGAATCTTTTCGCCGCCGGGTGTGTTGGTGAGCGCCATCCGGTCATTCGCGGATTTGCCGAGCAGTTCGGTCGATGCCTGATTGAGCTTGAGCACATGGCCCTTGGCGTCGGTGACGATGACGGGCTCGAAGATGGATTGCACGACGGCATCACTGAGCTGCTGCTCCATCTGGCGGCGTCCCGATTCGGTTTCGCGCAAATCGCGCAGACGAATGGCCATGCGGTTGATTTCCGTCGCGATGGTTCCGAGGTCGTCGCGTGTGCGCCACTCAATGCGCTGATGCAGATCGCCTTGACCGATGAGCCGCGCGACTTTTGCGGTCCGGCGAATGGGCGGGATGACAAAGAACAGGGAGACTATCGAGATTGCAATCGCGACAAAGAGGCTTGCGCCGGAAACCGCGATGAGCCGGGCGCGCAACAGGAAGCGCTCATGCTCGAGAGTCGCCAGGAGGCTGGTTCTGCGGCTGAAGAGCGTGCGCAGGTTATCGGAGATGGCCTCGTCAATCTCGTCGAGCCGCGGGCGCAGTGTGTCTGCCGCCAGATGCTGCCAGGTCTCCGGCGCATGCTCGCTGGAGCGAAGCTTCTCAATGATTGCCGTGTGCTTTTGCTGTAAAGGCTGTATCGAGGCGAACTTCCCGCTGGGCGAAAGCACCTCGGCGGCTACGGTCATTCGCTGATCGGTGACCTGTGCCTCTGCCTGGAGCTGTTCATAGAGGCTTTTCTCTGGGGCAGAAGCAAGATGGCCGGCGAGCACCTGCTCACGCGCGATGGATGCCTGCACCTGTGAGAGCGATCCCACGGCAGCATCGGCTGCCTGCTGCTGCGCGTCCAGTGCCGAGAGGTGCACGAACGAGTGGCGGACGAGCATTCCCAGTCCGCCGACCAGCGCAACCAACAGTAAAAATCCGAGGATGAGTCTCTGGTACAGGCTCAGCATGAAATAACGAGGTATCCTGCCCTGAGACTAGTGGCAGCGATGCCATGATGCAAGCGCAGATATCTGCATTCGCAGTCAGGGAAGCTTACAGACAGTGACAGCGCTGTTCCGATACGGGCAATCCATCTGGGTTGTGGCGTTGGAGCTTAATAGGAGCCACGTCACTCCCGCAGGCCGGAGGCGCGCGATTCTTTCCTGGTCGCTGATGCGGTCGAGGCCGGTCTCAAGATCCCGCTGACTCTTCCATCGAGGGGCAAGCTGGGGGAAGATGGCCACGACTCCGCCATCTTTCAACTCATCGACCAATGCGCTTCTTGCGGCGGTAGCGCGGAAGCCTTGCGTGTCCTCGGAGCCGAGCTTTGTGTAGTTCGAATCGAGCGCGAAGACGGCGTTTTGCGGGGTAGTGTGGCGTATCCAGAGAAAAGCCTGCTGCCATGGGTTGGGAGGCGCTGTAAAGGGCCACTCTACATGCGCTGAAGTGGTGTAGACCTGTTTCTGGACGAGCAGCATGAGGCTCGAAAGAAGGATCAGCAGGGCCGCTCCAATGGCTGCCCGTTTGCCGCGAAGATACTGGGCAAGAAGGCCGCCGAGCAGAACCAGCCCAACAATATAAATGAGCAAGAAGGTACGCAGAGGCTGGATACGAGCCAGGAAGAAGCTTCCGCTGGTGTGAACAAAGCAGGCCGCGACCACGCAGGCCGTGAAACCTGTGGCAATGCAGGAGATGCAAAGATTGCGGATGAGACGATTCCGCGTGCGGAGAGCTGTGATTAGCATCAACAGCAACGGTGCGATGAGTCCTAGCACTTCATACCAGTGCCAGCATGAAAGAAAGAAGTAGGTGCGAGTTAATACGGCTTCTCGATAACCGTCGGGGAGATCGGCATGACGCGTTGCAAAATAAACAGCCGCGCAACCGGCGAACGATACAAGAGCGCTCGCAACCAGCCAGCGCCAGCGATCTTTACTAACGAGAACATATGCCAATAGAAAGGCGCCAAGGTAAGCCGCCATCAGCGGGTGCATGATTGCGGTTAACAGGAACCACAGGACCGTGCGCTTCCAGTTGCGGTCCATGCAAGCTGCCAGCGCAAAAAGAGAGAATGGAGTCGAAAAAGATCGCGCTGTTACATACGGGTCCATGATCCACAGCGCGGTTGCAGCTACGGGAAGCGTAAAGAGCGTGCTGGCAAAGAGTGTCGCTCCCCACTGGAGTTGCACATCATGGAAGACGCGCTGCGATAGCTGAAAACATCCAAGCAGAAATGCAAAGATCGAGAGCAGATAGCCCGCGATGAGACCCAGTTCCAACGGAATATGAAAGAGCCGGAGGCCACCGGCAAAGAGGTGCGAAAAGATCGACAGGCGCGTGTGCGCCAGAACAAAGCTGGAATCGACGGTGAAAAGAGCCGGGTTCATCATCTTCCGGATGCCGGCTACGTAAATGCCAGCGTCGTCGGCAAAGGGATGATAGCCGTGGACGAGGAAAACAAAAGGAGTCAGCAGCGTAAGGCCAGTCACGTCACTGACAGCCACGGTAAGCGGCCGATGGGATACCTGCTCTTCCAGGCTCAGCGCGTGCGAATCTACTTCCAGAACAGGAGAACTCAAATAAAAACCCTCGCCAAACTGGCAGGAATGACTGCAGACATACAAACCCTGGGATGGTAGACGTAAAGAGCGGTCAGCGCGTTTCGGTCAGGGGCCTGTTTTTACACTCTATTTTGATAGATGCAAAACTCACAACCGTTGGGCTGGAATGGTTCAAAAATTCTGACAGAATCGTCTGCCTAACGCCCCTGATAGCGCCGGAGCACGTCTTCCAGGGCGACAATGCCCTCCAATGTTCCCCGGCTGGCACGATTCATGATCGGAAGCAATGGCCAGCGCGGGAAGTAAGGGAGCGCACTGTCGAGCGGTAAATCAGGGAAGAGAATTGGAGTCCGTTCGGCTGGAAGGGCGCGCTCGATGGGTGTTTCTTGGGTAAGGGTGGCGCTCACCGCCGTCAGCTCGTCCTTTGTCATGGCATACCACGTGCCGTCCCAGAGATGGACGAGGAAAGCTGGAGACTTTGTTGTGGAGATGGCCTGCGCCGCTTCGGCGATGGATTCGTTCCCCTTGACGATAGGAATGTCAACGGGCCGCAGCGCATCTTCAAGGTGCAGCTCCGATTCCTCGCGCTCTTCCTCCATCGAAGGCAGGTTGAGACCATCCTGATGTGTGAAGACCTCAAAGATCGGGACCGGCTGCAGTCCGCGGGAAATTAGATAGGCGATCATGTTGGCGAGAATGACCGGAAGAATGATCGAGTAATTGCCGCTGACCTCGAGCACCATGAAAACGGAGGTAAGCGGAGCGCGGAGAAATGCGGCAAAGAGGACGCCCATGCCGACCAGAGCATACGCGCCGACCGTGCCGGCCAGATGCGGGAAGAAGAGCTTTTCAAAAGAGCCGACGGAGGCCCCCAGCATGGCTCCGATGAACAAGGTCGGCGCGAACATGCCGCCCGGCGTGCCGCTTGAGAAAGACAGTGTTGTCGCAAGAATCTTGAGAAGCGCGAGCGCGAGCAGCAGCTTCCACGCAAACTGACCATGCATCGCCTGATCGATGACTTCATAGCCCGGCCCCATGACCTGGGGAAGTCCGAGAAATCCGATGAGTCCCACCAAGAGACCGGCGATGCCGGACTGGCAATAGTGCGTCCAATGAGGCAGAGCGCGCAGACGGGGCCGCAGAGAGGCAAGCGCCTTCGAAAAGACGAGTGCTGAGAATCCGCCCACAACGCCCAATACCGCATAGGCGATCAGCTCGCGCGGGTCGCGCAGAGTGACTGAGGGGATGCGGAACATTGGCTCCGATCCCCAGAACCAGCGGGCGACAACGACGCTTGAAGTCGCTGAGAGGACGATGGAGCCGAGGACGGCGGCGCTCCAGTTGCCGATGACCTCTTCAATGACGAAAAGAATGGCCGAGATGGGCGCGTTAAAGGCGGCGGCGAGACCGGCTGCAGCTCCGATGGGTGCGAACAATCGCAGACGCTGTTTCGAGAGATTTAACCGCCGCGCGACCATGGACGCGACGCCGGCCCCGATTTGCAGCGATGGGTCTTCCGGCCCAAGTGAGTGGCCACAGCCGATGGCGAGTGCCGAGGTGATGAATTTTCCAATAACGGTCTTGAACGAAATGTAACCGTTATAGATGTATAAAGCAGCCTTGGTCTGGTTGACTCCGCTGCCGCGCGCTCCGGGAAAGAAAAGCTGTACCAGCGCTGCGACAAACAGGCCGGCGAGCGCGGGAACCAGCAGCAGGCGAAACTGCCCGGCATGCGGGGCCGATCCCAGAGTGAGAATCTTGATCCATTCAATCGC
>Ga0206863_1221_pt1 | contig 17323 bp, 9 predicted proteins | sample Alteio_BWOrgCont_41_FD_152634 | JGI IMG/M metagenome (GOLD analysis project Ga0206863, IMG submission 152634) | Enriched cells from forest soil in Barre Woods Harvard Forest LTER site, Petersham, Massachusetts, United States -... | ecosystem: Environmental > Terrestrial > Soil > Temperate forest > O...
CGATCTCTTCATGGTCACCTGCCACATGGTTGCCTGATTATTGCGTCGAGTCATTTAACTAATTACTACTTATGAAATACATTACCAAGAGCATCTGGCTGTTGATATTCACAGTCGTCATAGGCTGCGTCATTTACCCCGCGCTGGTCTGGGCCATCGGGCAGACATGTTTTAAATTCCAGGCCAACGGGAGCATGCTCAACGGACCAGACGGCAAGCCCGTCGGCTCGCTGCTCATCTCGCAACCGTTCACCAAGGCCGAGTATTTTGAGCCGCGGCCGTCCACCAATTCTTATGATGCATCGGCGGGATCCTCATCGGCTCTCGCAGCTTCCAACTATGCGCTGCGCGGCCGCGTGGCGGGGACTCTTGGCCCGCTTGTGACTTACAAGAGCGGCCCCAAGACCGGGCAGCCTGTGGCGCCGGACATCGAGGCCTGGTTTCAACAAGATAAGTTCCAGGGCGCACCCTCCATCGTGGCGCAATGGGCCGACGCTCACAATGGCATGGCGCAGGGATGGGTAAAAACAGACGCGAATCATCTCCAGGCGGTGCAGGATTGGGGGACCGCTCACCCTGATATCGTGAAGCAATTCATCCACGATAATCCGGCCACACCGACCCCGCAGCCTACGGACCTCGCCGTTGTCTTCTTCGAGCATTTCTCGAAGGACCATCCCGGACAATTCCCTTCCATCGTAGCCCAAACTGGCACGGATGGAAAAACGACCTCGGTTGCCATTCAGCCAGTCAAGACGGGCGCAGATATCCAGTCGAACTTCTTCGACTTCTGGGTACAGGATCATCCAGATGCCCAGTTGCAGGATGTCCCCGGCGATTTGGTGACCTCCTCCGGCTCCGGGCTCGATCCCCATATCACGCTGCAGAATGCGGAATTCCAACTCGATGGCGGCATTGCCGCAAAATGGGCCGCGGATACAAAACGCGAACCGGCTGCGGTGCGCGCCGAGATCGACAACATCCTCCAGGCCGATGCATTCGCGCCATTCAATGGACTGGCCGGCGAGAAACTCGTCAACGTCCTCCAGGTCAACCTGGAGCTACGTCAAAAGTACGGCGCGCCCCAGTAAGTCCCCGTTCTTGTTATTCGGTGGATGGAACACTTTTGCCACTCCTGGCCGCTCACGAGGCCGGCTCACGCTGGACATACCGTGAAGCACAACCTTCGGCGGTCAGGGTGACAAATCATTTTCGATACGTTGCCAGCGACGCTGCCGGAATGACTTAGAGCTGGTTCGCTTTAGTTGAGAACGCCAGGTCAGGGCCGGGGAACGCTAAGGCTGTCGTGCAGAATCGAAAGCAGGTCGTCGGCGTCATCCGGTTGCGGGATGACCCATCGCGAACCAAAAAGTAACTTGGGAACGGCATTGCCGCCCGCGAGGGTTGCGGCGTAACTCCGAAGGGAGGTTTGCAAATACTGGTCGATCCACGGGTCGGCCTGCGCGGCATCGAATTTCGACTGGCCGACCAATTCGATCGCCCTGGCCCTGGCGGCGTCAGGGCTTCGTGGCTGCCAGCGGTCGCCGGTTTCAAACGAAAACATCCAGCGGTCGAACTCGGGGAATGCCTCTCGCCTGGCCACCCAGACCGTCAGGCCGATTCTGGCCAGGTCGCATGAGGTCTTGAATTCGTCCAGATCCCGGGGAACGTAAGGGTTGCACCGGGTATTCAACGGCGTCGGACACAGGACAAACGCCAGCTTGCCGCCATAACGGCGAATCGCCTCGTCAAGCATCAGATGCAATTGCTGACAATGGGGGCAGTTGTAATCGAAAAGCAGCGCGACAACGTAGCGGGCATCGGGCGAACCGATCAGCGGCGCGTTGTGAGGGTCGATGACTTGGAGATTGTCCGCCGCATTGCCATCGCGATAAACGGCTGGAGGAGCAAAACGTATCTGGCAGGCCGCCAAAATACCGGCGAAGGCGAGACCGGCCAGGGCCAGGCCGGCCGCGGGCAAACGGCCAATTGCGCGCTGGGGGACAGCGCTGGACTTCATTCGCGCGGCGTCTGCGGAATCGTCGTCGAAAGGAGTGAGCGCCCGCCAGCTAATCAAAGCCGCCAGCAGCAAGCCGGTGATGTGTGTGGTCATGCAATAGGGGCAGAAGGCCCCGATGACCCATTTCTGCAGGATGGTAAACCACACGGCACTTCCCGCTGCCGCCCATGCCAAAACGAACATCGCGCGCCACGCCAGCCCCCGAACCGATGCCTCCGTGGCCGGGCCGATAAAAAGGCTCGCAGCCAGCATCGCCAGGTAGGCTCCCGCCGCCAGCCCGCTGATGGGCAGCTTCCCCCCAATCGATGACCAGCGGCTGCTGAGCACTTGATCGCACGAGCTCCCGCCACCGCAGCCGATCACCGGCCCGCCCATCAATTGATGCCAGCTTAGATAGAAGCTCAACGCGAGACCGAGCGAGATCAACCCCATCAAGGTCCACCGCCACCAAGGCCAGCGTAGAGAAAGGCGGGTCATGTTTTGGGAGGAAACCTTCGCCGGGAGACGGGGAACTCCGCGGCCCACCATCGAGCCGCGGAGTTTGATCGTGATCCGGACGGTCGGTTAATTTTCCCGGGCGAGCTGGTTGGGCGCGCCGGGTGTGGGACCGTTACTGCCGACCCTGGCCCCTCTGACGTGCGCCTTGGTCAAGGCATCCGCGAAGGTGATGCCGGAACCGGAAACCTGTGCTCCCACCGCGTGAGCCATGGCCAGCGGCGCGGATACGGTGATCGTGACGTTTCCAGGCCCGCCTCTGCCACCGCCGCCGCCACGTCGGCGACCGCCGAACACGGAGGCGACCACTGCTTTTTCAAGGTTCGCGCCACTGTCTATGGTGATGGTTTGGCCGGCGTTAAAGCCTGCTGTGCTGGCGACCTGGATCACGGTTGCACCGATGTCGGTGGGGGTACCCACCGTGGTCCCGCCCGAGGTGCCGACGGTTGCGATCACGGCGTTCTCGAGATTCGCGCCGGCATCGATGGTAATCTTCTGGCCGACGGTGAAGCCAGCCACGCTGCTGACTTTGATATTGTGATCGCCGGTGCCTGAGTCGATCGCCAGGCCTATGGCGGTACTCAACGAGAAATCGTTGCAATTGCTATCCGTGTCGGCGCCATCCGGAGAGCGGCCTACGCTTCTATCCGCCTGATTTCGCGGACCGCCTCTGCCGCCCGCACCGGGTGACGGGACGCTGCAACCACCCCCGGGGGATGTGCCCTGGTAACCCTTGGCAGCCCATGGATCCACGACGCCACCGTAATTCAGGCTGTCAACGACCAGGCCGCTGCCATCCCGCAGCACCATGCTGCCGGCGGCGGGGGAGAGGGCGGGACCGCCGAACCATTGGCTGGGAGTGGGACCTTGATAGCCCGCGGCCGTCACCGCCGCATCACGCACGACTGCGTTGATTGCATGCTCGCTGGCCAGGGGGCTGTCGAGAGTGATGCCCGTGCCCAGCGGCTGGATGGGCTCGTTGCTCGAGTGGGCAAACGCCGTCGCCGGCTGGAAGGTGACGCCCGTGCCCCTGACGCTAAAGGGGAGGTTGTCCGCGTGGTTGAACTTCAGCGGGGCGGTCAGTTCGACAGTCCCACCCCGGCGGGGATTGCCACCGGCGGGGGCCGCATCCGCGGCGCCGACGCTCTTGACCGTGACCTCCTCAATCCCGTGGCCAACGCTGTCGATGTCCAACGTGATCTTGTCCCCGACAGAGATGTTGTTGAAGTCCCGCACCTGGATCGTGGTATCGCCTGCTTTCGCGTCCGCCACCAGGTAGGTTTGGGTGCCAGGCTTGCCGACCTCGGTGACCGTGACCACCTCATACTCCTCCCGTGTGTTCGCGACGACGGGATAGGTTGCGCCATGGCCGAGGCCGATCTTCTCGCCGACCTCTACAGCGAGGTTGCCCGCACCGGTGAAAGGCAGATTGGTCGAGCCAGCGGAGATCGTGATCACCGGGCCGTCAGGGAGAGGCTGCCAAAGAGTCGTGCTGTTGCCGGCAGCAGTGCCAAGGCTGGCAATTTTGTGGGTTTCCACACCGGCTCCGGTGTCGATTTCAATCGAATCGCCGACGGACATTCCGAACGTATTCCGGACGTAGATTGTGGTATCCCCCTTTTGCGCGGGCACCGCGAGGCCGGAGTCGGCCAGGCCGAGCAGGTAGAATCCCTTCGCCGCGAGTTTTGTCCCGGCCGGGATTTTCACCGAGGAGAAAATCGGCTGCTGGGCCGGATGCTGGGTCAGTGTCCAATCCGAAAGGTCCATCTCGTTGTCCCCGGCGTTGTAAAATTCGATGAACGAGTCCGTTGGATTCACCGCGAACTCATTGATCTTGACCGGGCTGACGTTCCGCACCTTTTCGATTGTCGTATCGGATTGGGTTCCGTCCATTGCCGGGCTCGTCCACGACGCGTTGCCGACGAGGTCGCCATTGAAGGCGGCCGCCGCCGAAGTGACCTTGAAAGTCGCGCTCACGCTCACTCCTGGCGCGACAGGGTCGGCAAACGTCTTCGACGTTTCGCCGGCATCGGAGATCGCCGAGGTCCATCCGTCTGGCGCGGCAATGCTCAACTTGAGTCCCGCCGCCGGAACCCCGGTGGTATTCGTAAACGTCAACGTGGTTTGCTGCGAGGAACCCGGCGAGAAAGTCTGAAGCCCCGGTGGCGTCGCGACGGCTGATGCCGGTGCGAGGCTCAGCCGCGCCACAGCGTATTTGGCGGCAGCCACGTTGGCCTGGACCTTTTGGTCGGTCTCGTCCTTTGGGAAGGTGCCCGCGGCAGTCATCGCGCCTTCGTAGAAAGTGCCCTGCGAGCCGTTACTGTTGTCGCCGCCGTTGCCCAGGAGGATGCCTCCCTGCTTGCGCATCGGGTCGTAGCTGTTCCTCGGGTTTTGGACGCGCTGCCCGTCGTACATGACCTTCAGGCCACCCTGCTGCGCGTCCCCGCCCAGGGTCGTCCAATGGTGCGGTTCGCCCTTGGCGATCCCGGTCGCGAATCGCCAGGAGATGATCGGCAGGTCACAGTTTTTGTTGTTTGGAGAATCGGTGACACAACCCACCAGATTGTTCTCCTGGTCGGTCATGATCCACGGGCCGGGAGTCGGACCGCGATACCAGTTATTCGCATTGCCGAAGTAGGTGGTTTCCATGGTGCCGTCGCCGTCGTCGTGGCTGTCGGTTTCGGCATTGCCATAGTCGTAGCAGCAACCGCCGTTGAAATGATGGCCATCGACAACCCAGTATTGCCCCTCCGCCTGGTCATCGACCGCGGTGCCGTGCGCGTTATTCCAGCGCAGGCCCATGCCCGGCGCGATGTAGACACCATAAGCCTTGTGACCCATGATCGAGATCGGCGCCCAGTCCGCCACCGGGACGTTGTTGAACCCACCCATGGCCGGACCGCTGAATCCGCCACGGGGCGCCTGGACGAGGTCGTTGTGATGGCCGGATTGGTCGTAAAGGGTGGTGATCCAGCAATACGTACCGGCGCAAAAGCTGTCCTGCGCAGCCGCGTCAGCGTATCCGCCCCCATCCGTCGCGGAGGGTTCGACGACGCCGATGTTCAGCGTCTTGCCATCCGACTGGCGCATCACCTGGTAGAGCGGGCCCTTGTAGCCGGCGTAGAGAGCGCGGGCGGAACTGTGCGCCGCCACGCAGGGAGCGCCGCCGGCGGCGTACACGTCACACGGGCTCTCTGGCCTGGAATGAGACGCGCCCGTTCCGGCCTGTTGGGCCATCAATAGCACGGCGGCAGGGAGTGTGAACGCGAGAGCGAGGATGAGGAGGAGAGCGGATTTCGTTTTCATTTTTGTTCTGGGGTGCGATTGACCAACCCGCGATTACCGGTTTGGTTTCTTAAAGCTGACTAACAGCATTCGTTTAAGGGGACTAAGCGTAAGCCAGTATCGTCCACCACTTCTAGTTATAAACACATGGGTGTCCACACTCAAATGCTGCTGAATATCTGGATGAGGCAGGCCGGAATCGACAGGGTTAAGTATTGACCCGAAATCGCCTGCTAACGGACTGCCCACGCGTGTAATACGGCGTTGAAGCGGATCATCAGTTATCTTCAAAACCGGCGCATTGCCGGGCAACATATCAATTCAGGCAAAACATGGCGTTCAAAGGACGCGCCCTCGATCAATCGTCTTATAAATCATCACGACTGCACTGCCGACCTTTGAAGTTACTTGGTTCACCCTTCTGATATGAACGAGGTCCAACCCGACCTTCATGAACCCCGGTCTGCAGTGCCGGCGTCATGCACTCAAGCCAATCGCCCGGGGATCCTGATGAATACTGGTAGCGCCTACGGGAATTGAACCCGTGTCCCGGCCTTGAGAGGGCCGTGTCCTAACCCCTAGACGAAGGCGCCGTTTCCCTTCCGGTCCGGAAAGGGGAGGGTCAAGATATATGGCATCCGGGGGAAATCCAGCGGATTCTCCGCCTGGCTCCGGTGCTATTGGCCGAACCCCGAGGACCCGGGCGGATTGACCCCCGTGGCTGTGGCGCTGCCGCCGTTGTCCGTGTCGGTTTGATCCTCGTCCCCCTCCAGCCGTGTATATTTCATGCGCGCGAGCATGCTGGATCTCAGCGCATTCGCCCGGACCGCGGTGGAGGGATCGATTTTGATTATCAGGTCGTAGAGATGATTGTAGTACACCGTCAGCAGCGCCCGGCGCTCCGGGTCGGTGTTGGTATGGTGCGCCGCGTCCCAGTCTGCCTGGATGTGCGGATCGTTGCGCGCGCGCGTCTCCGCCTGCCGTATCTTCAGCCGCACCCGGAGATTCTGCTCTGAAGTGAATGTGTCCACCGCCCCGTGCGGCGATGACGCCGGGCTCGATTCTCCGCCGTTTCCTGAATTTCCCGACTTACGCGACTTTCCGTTATGCCCCTGCGAGCCCGGCACGTTATCCGGCATGAGCGGCAGATTCTTCTCGAGCGCTGGCCCCGTGCTCTGTCCCGGCAGCGGCACGGTCGCGGCTGCGTCATGCGCATTCCCCGCCGCAGGCGCAGTGCCCGTGGTACGCACACTGCCCGTGGATGGCGGAGGAGCCGGTGTCACATCCGCCGGCGGCGGAGCCGACAAGGCAGCGGGCGAGGGAGACAAGGCCGGCATCTGCGCCAGCGCCACGAGAGGCGCCGCGCAGGCGGTAAGAAAGACGAGAAAACTTTTCATCGGTACAGGCGGGAGACGATACTGCGCGGGACGATTTTGAAAAGCCAGACCAGATGGAGCCCCACCGAACCCCTGCATGGCATGGCGCCCTGGCAGGCTGCGCTCGACCTCGCCCATCTGCCGGACCTCGTATTCCTCGATAGCGCGCGCCCCGCCCCCGGCGCCCGTTCCATCATCGCCGCCAGCCCGGCCTCTATAATAGAGGGCGACACGTACGCCGATTGGGCCCGCCTCTCCAGCGCCATCGCCGCCCGGGCGGGCCAGCCCGGCATCGCCGCGGGCTACGTAGAATACGACGGCCGTTTCCGCTTCGGCATTTACGAGAAAGTCCTCACCTACACCCACGATACCGCGTCCTGGTCCGACCCCGCCGGCCTCGCCACCTCCATGTTGGAGCCCCCGGATCTCCCCGCCGAGCCCATCCCCTTCCAGCCGACTATGCCACGCGCCGAGTACGAATCGCTAGTCCGCCGGGCGCAGGAGTACATCGCCGCCGGCGACATCTACCAGGTCAACCTCGCCCACCGGTTCACCGCCCCCTGGAGCGGTAACGACACCGGCGCCCTCGGCTTTTACGCCCGGCTCCGCGAGCACTCCCCCGCCCCCTACGCCGCGCTCCTCTGCACCCCGCAGCGCGTCATCGCCTCCTCCTCGCCCGAGCTTTTCCTGGAGATCAACGGCCGCTCCATCACCACGCGCCCCATCAAGGGCACCCGCGCCCGCGGCCCCGACCCCGGCGCCGATACTGCCGCCGCGCGCGAGCTCGCCGGCTCCGCCAAGGAGCGCGCGGAGCTCATCATGATCACCGACCTGGAGCGCAACGACCTGGGCCGCGTTTGCGACTACGGCAGCATCTCCGTCCCCGAGCTCCTCAAGCTCGAACGCCACGCCCAGGTCCACCACATGGTCTCCAGTGTCACCGGCCGCTTGCGCGAAAACGTCACCCATCTCGACGCCCTCCGCGCCTGCTTCCCCGGCGGCTCCATCACCGGCGCGCCGAAAAAGCGCGCCCGCGAGATCATCGCCGGGCTCGAGCCCATCCCCCGCGGCCTCTACACCGGCGCCATCGGCTACATCGATTTTAATGGCCACACCCAATTTAATATTGCCATCCGCACCGCGATCCTCGAGCGCGATACCCTCCTCGCCCACTTCCACGCCGGCGCCGGCATCGTAGCAGACTCCTCCCCCGCCGCCGAGTGGCAGGAAACCCTCTGGAAAGCCGCCGGCCTCCTCCGCGCCGGCACGCCGCCGTAAAAAGCCCTTTCCAAAATAATCCCTGGCACGGAAGAATCCAACCCCCGCTCACAATTCCAAAAAAATGCCCTTTGCAAAAATAAGCATCTTCCTGCTCCTCGTCGGTACGGCGGCCCCGTTGCTCGCGCAATCCAGCCCCGGCATGATCGCGGCATCGCCGGCAACAGTGGAACGCACGCGCAAGATTATCCCTTTCGATATGGATTGGCGTTTCCTGAAGGCGGAGGCCTCCGGCGCGGAGAATCCGACTTTTGACGATTCCCAATGGCGCACGGTCAATGTACCGCACGACTGGAGCATCGAGGGCCCCTTTGACCAAAGTAATACGACGGGTGGCGCGGGAGGTTTTCTTCCGGCGGGCGTCGGGTGGTACCGCAAGCATTTCACACTGCCGGATTATGGAGCAAAGGCCCGGATATTCATCGAGTTTGACGGCGTAATGGCGAATAGCGATGTGTGGATCAACGGGTTTCACCTTGGAAAACGGCCTTATGGGTACGTGAGCTTCCACTACGAGCTGACGGGGCATGTGAAAGCGGGCGCCAATCTGCTCGCAGTGCGGGCGGACAATGCGGCCCAGCCGGCATCGCGCTGGTACAGCGGCGCTGGCATCTACCGCCATGTGCGCCTGGTGGTGATGGCGCCGGTGCACTTGGACGAATGGGGGGTGGCAGTCAGCACGCCGGCGATAACCGCCAGCTCCGCGACCGTTTCCGTGCAAAGCACGCTGGTTAATCAAGCGACGCTTGCGACGTCCGTTACCGTGCAAACCACCATTCTAGACCCGGACGGGCAGAAGGTGCAGCAGACCGAGACCGCGCAATCGGTGCCCCCGGGGCAGCAGGCTACGGTTCGCCAACAAATCACCCTCCCCAACCCGCGGCTATGGGATCTCGACAGCCCTAACCTCTATCGCGCATGGATCAAGGTCTACGCCGGAAAAAAGGTGATCGACGACGATCTGGTGACCTTCGGCATCCGGGAATTCCATTTCGACCCGGCGACCGGTTTCTGGTTGAACGGGAAGAATTTCAAAATAAAGGGAGTCTGCCTGCATGCGGAAGCCTCCGCAGTCGGCTCGGCGGTGCCGCTGGCAGCCTGGGAGCGGCGGCTCGCGGCGCTGAAGGAGCTTGGCGCAAATTCCATCCGCACCGCGCATAACCCGCCGGCCCCGGAGTTTCTGGACCTCTGCGACCGCATGGGATTGCTGGTCATGGACGAGATGTTCGACTGCTGGACGGTGGCGAAGAACCCTGCGGATTATCATCTCTATTTCACGGATTGGTCGAAGACCGACACCGCGGACACGGTTCGGCGCGACCGCAATCACCCCAGCATCATCCTCTACAGCACGGGCAATGAAATCCACGATACGCCGCACGCGGATCTCGCGAAGGGAATTCTCCAAGGCCTGGTGGATACCTTTCACCAGAACGATCCGACTCGCCCGGTCACCCAGGCGCTCTTCCGGCCAAACGTAAGCCACGACTACACCGACGGCCTGGCGGACCTCCTGGACGTGGTGGGGCAAAATTACCGCCCTCTGGAAATCCTTGCCGCTCACGCGCAAAACCCGGCACGCAAGATCCTGGGCACGGAAAACATCATGGACCGCGACTCCTGGCTGGCCGTGCGCGATAATCCGCCCTACTCTGGCCAATTCCTCTGGACAGGCGTGGATTATCTGGGCGAGGCGGGCAGATGGCCCAGGATCGGCAACAACTCCGGCCTGCTCGATCGCACGGACACGCCAAAGCCAATGGCGTACGAGCGGCAGAGCTGGTGGAGCGACAAGCCCATGGTCCGCATCGCGAGGCGCACGAGCGCGCAGGCAGCCTCGGAGGTCGATCCGGGCTACGGAAACGGACCCGACAAACGTGCGGAAGTCACCTTTGCCGATTGGACGCCCGCAAACCCGAACAAGGAAGGCGAGAATGTAGAGGTGTACAGCAATTGCGAGCAGGTGGAACTCTTCCTGAACGGCAAATCGCTGGGGACACAGGCGCTGCCGGCCGATGCCTCACCTCGGAAATGGACGGTTCCATTCCAGCCCGGCACGCTCAAGGCAGTGGCAAAGAACAAAGGCGAAACCGCAGCCACCGATGAATTGAAAACGGCGGGAGCGCCATCGAAAATAATGCTGGAGGCCGATCACCACAAGCTAAGCGCGAATTGGGACGACGTAAGCTATGTGAAGGCATCGATCACCGATGCCAATGGCGTGCAGGTCCCAAATGCGGACGACCTGGTCACATTCACCATCTCCGGCCCCGGAGAAATCGCGGCGGTGGACAACGGCGACAACTCGAGCCACGAACCATTCCAGGCCAAGGATCGCCACGCCTTTCACGGGCAATGCTTCGCCATCATCCGTGCAACAGGCGCCACAGGCCCCATCACGCTTACCGCCTCCGCCCCCAGCCGCACCCCAGCTTCGATTACCATTCCCGCCCAGACACCATGACCCGCGCCTTCTCGATGAAGAGGCGCGCACAGCGCAATGGAACAAGGGAAGCCGCTGTATATTCCCTGAGTTTTTAGAAGAAAGTCGGGGCGACAGGATTCGAACCTGCGACCTCTTGGTCCCAAACCAAGCGCTCTACCAAGCTAAGCTACGCCCCGCTCATCTTCCGCTTCTCGTCGAAGCGCCCGGTACTATGCCCCCATCGGTCAGAACGGCAAGTTATTCCGCCGTCGACCGGCCGGCAACCCATGGACTCGACCAAAGCCTCGAGGGAAGCGTCCTGAGCGAGTTGGGCGCCGCTCTTGACATCGCTCCTGGTGCATCTTGGGATACCGCGCAATGCAACGACAGCCCCGGCGTCCTCAACTGTGGATGCCCCTGCTCGCGCTCCTCGCGTTTCCCGCCTGTGCTGTGAAGGCTCATGCAACCACCCACGGCAAGCAACGGCTTTCCATCCTGGCAACCGGCGCCATTGGCGATGGCAAAGCCATCAACACGCGGGCTATTCAGCACGCCATCGACCAGTGCGCTTCCGAAGGCGGCGGCACGGTCGTAGTTCCTGCGGGCCGTTTTCTCACTGGGGCACTCTTCCTCAAACCCGGCGTCGATCTTAGCCTTGAGCGACGAGCCATTCTATTGGGATCGACGAATATTACGGATTATCCCTCGATGCCCACACGCATCGAGGGCCACACCCAGATATGGCGACCGGCATTGCTCAATGCCTCCGGGTGCAACGGACTTCAAATTACTGGTGAAGGCGTCATCCAGGGAGGCGGCAAGCCGTTCTGGAAAGCCTTCTGGACTCGCTATGGCGCGGACAACAAAACCACGAACCTCGATGTCGAACGGCCCCGCAACCTCTTCATCGCCGATTCGCGGGATGTCCTCATCCGCGGCATTTCTCTGCGAGGATCCGGCTTCTGGAACATCCATCTCTACCGCTGCCAAAATGCGACAATTGAGAATGTCGATATCCGGACTCCGCCCAAGTCGCCCAGCACCGATGGGATCGATGTGGACAGTTGCCAGGATGTCACGATCCGCGGCTGCCATATCTCCGTGGACGATGATAACATCGCCCTGAAGGGCTCCAAGGGTCCAAACGCCGGCCGGGATACCGGAAGCCCGCCGGTTGAACATATTCGTATCTCCAATTGTACATTTGGCCTGGGACACGGTGTTTTGACGCTTGGAAGCGAAGCATGCAACGTCCACGACGTGGTGATGGAAAATTGCAAGGTCGAGGGGTGGATGAAAGCGAACCATACGATTCTGCTCCGGCTAAAACTTCGGCAGGACACGCCGCAACGCTACGAAGATATCCACGTCCGCGATATCACGCTCAATGCCAGGGGACAATTGATCAGCATCGAGCCGTGGAACCAATACTTCGACCTCAAGGGACAGGCAGCACCCCGGCAGAGGGTAAACAATATCACGCTCTCGAATGTTTCGGGAGCGACGAGCCAGTTCGGCCGGATCGCGGGCCCGCCGAAAAGCTCTCTGAGCAATATCGCATTCGACGATATCGGTCTGAAGCTGGGCGATCCGAAAGTTATGATTCAGAAGGTCAAAAATCTCGTGCTTAAGAACGTGACCATCAATGGAACGCGAATGGATGTGCCCAGCCTTGCGGGGCAGGGTACCCGATAGTGATGGCGTCGCTTGGCGCCTGGTTGGTCACCGTATCACGCAGCCGCCATCCGCGATACGCCCTGCTCCTCGATTCCCTTCCGGTGGCTCTTGGTGAAACCGATGGTCTCAGCGAGCAGGTGCTCCACCGAGGGCTTCGCCGCGGCGCGGATAAAAATCTGGTACGAAAACAAGCCGTGCCCCATCCGGATCAACACCTCATTGGCCCGGATCAACAGGTGCCCCAGCCAATTATTTCCCACCGCCCTCGGGTACGGCGCCGGAATGCCCTTCACCTCCAGCACTTCGTAACCGGCTTGCTCAAAGAGCTCCCTCAACGATGAAAACGTGAAGATGCGCGTGTGCGTGCGATCCAGAATTCCCTTGCGGCCATAATTGAACTGGCCCGCGAGCAGCATCATCCGGGTAACAAAGAAACCGATATTCGCCGTCGTCAGGATTATCTCCGGGCGCCGATGCACCGCCGCATGCCGCAGCCGCTCCATGAAGGCATCCGGCTCCTTGAGATGCTCGATGATATCGAGCAGGAAAACCTGCTCATACCCGGATAGGTCCACGGGAAATTCATCCCGGTCCAGGTCCCACTGGTAATAACTTACCTTCGGGTCATCCGAGTGATCCGGCACATACTGGTCCACGCCGGTCACATGGCCCGCCTTCTTCGCCAGTTCGCGCGCCACATATCCGCGCCCGCATCCAATATCGATGACATTGGCCCCAGGCCGCACGGCATCGATCGCCATGGTGTGAGACGAAGTGAACCCCAGCTTCACGTCATAGGTTTCCTCCACCGGCCCTATGTCAAACTTACGGTCATACATCAGGTTCCGTTGGTGCAGCTTTGCCCGGATCATTGTCCGCGTCACATCCCACGCGTACCGCAGCCCATTTACATAACATATCTCGTCCCCGTAGTAAGTCGGGATGGGCAACTCCACGATCCTCACTCCTGCCATGACCAATTGAATAATGATCTCGGTATCGAAATGAAAATCATCCGAGTTGCGCTCAAAGGGGATCTTCCGTAGCGCCCCGGTGGAGTAGAGCCGGTACCCCGAGTGGAACTCTGAGAAATGCGTCCGCAGCATCCGGTTCTGGAATGCGCTCAGGATCTTGTTACCCGCGTACTTATACAGCGGCATGCCTCCGCGCCGCGCGCTCCCCTTTTCCATCATCCGCGAGCCGAATACCGCTCCCGCCTCGCCCCGCGTCAGCGGCGCAAGCAGCTCCGGCAGCTTCTCCGGCGCGTACTGGCCATCCCCATGCACCAGCGCCACGTAGTCAAATCCATTGTCGATCGCGTACCGGTACCCGAGCTTCTGGTTGCCGCCGTACCCCTGGTTGCGCGGAGTTCGCAGCGCCGTGATCTTCAGCCCCTCGATCACCCCCTCGTGCGCGAGGCTGGTCGCAAAGGTCGCATCCTTCGACGAATCATCGATCACCAGCACCTCGGTATTCGCCGTGCGCAGCTCCACCGGGATGCGATGCAACACCCCCCCGATCGTTTTCTCCGCGTTGTACGCGACGATAAAGACGAGGATTTTCTTCTCGGCAGATTCCGGGTTCATAGGGCTCGCGCACCGGATATTGGGATGCTCCTGGGCAGCAGCATCCCCACGCAGTTCAGACGCGCAAGCCAGGATACAAATGCAAGACCCGTGCCCGATTCCGCATTTTCAACGCCACCCCGCCGCACTGCCTTGTTGTATCCGGGGCCGCAGATCACACCGGGAGCCTAGAAGAACCCGGACTCCCCGTCAAACCGCCTCCGTGCCGGTTCATCGGCTCAATCGCGATGCCGTACAGCCTTAAGCAAACGCAGCAAACCGCGTCCCCACCAGCGAATACCCATCGCTGGAGATCGTCGGCCCGGCCGGAGCCGCATTGTAGCTCGTGACCCCGCCGGCCACCGCCTGCTCATGTTGGTCGCCACCCCGCACAGCCACCTTGAACGCCGCAAAATCGCTTTTCGCGCTGGAAAGGTCGCCGCTCTGGAGGCTCGATTGCAACTGGCTGAGCGCCTTGCCAACCGTGCTATTCGACGCCGGGCTGCCCGTCGGCGAGCTGGCCAGGTTGTTTTGTAAAGAGATGAAGGCGCTGCGCGCCTGGTCAATATTCCCCTGTCCGAGGGCTTGGTTAAGGTTTTTCCAGTCGTTTGCGACCGGGTTGACCGCCGCGCGGGCGCTCGGGGCGTAACTCGATGAGTTGTACGAAACTGATGTAATGCTGGTCATCGCTGGGTCTCTACTCGAATTGCGAGGTTTCTAAAGGGCTGAAGGTTGTGGCTGAATGTTTTCCGGCTCCGATTCAATACGTATGGAATATATGACTTTTATAGCAACTGGCGCGCCATCCCGCAACAGAAATCTGCCATTTCACTCAATAAAAACGTAATACTCCCTATCCAGCCCCTAAGGGAGCCGGAGCCGCGGTTTCTCGCGGATCTGTGTAGGGAATTCTACGTGGCGTTAATCCGCCAGCAGCGGCCCGGTTTCATCCTTCCGGCTGGCGGGCTTGGAGCGCTTGGTCGTGGCCATGGCTAGCTGCACCCCTGGCTGGTTCCGCACTCCGTGCAGCAGCCGCACGCCCCGGCCCGGATGACCTTGGTGCTGCCGCAATTCGAGCAGGTGATATCCATGTACATCGAGCCCAGCGCTTCCTTCACGCGATCCGCGTGCCGCTTGGCCATGCCATTCATCGTGGGCTCCCCCTCGGAGAGCTGCCGGTTGCTCACGATATCGATGATCTCCTTCTCCGCGGTGCGCGAGAGGTCGGAGACCGGCCGGTTGAGCGCCCGCTTCTCCATTTCGCCGATGCCCTTCATTGGCAGATCGGGCTGCGTGGCGTGCGGCGCGATCGCCTCTTTGTACCCCTTGATGAACTGGCACCCCAGCCACCGGAACACGTAGTCGGTGATGGAGGTCGCGTTGCGGATGTCCGGGTTACGCGTGAAACCGCTCGGCTCAAAGCGCTGATACGCGAATTTCTTGAGCAGACTCTCCAGCGGCACCCCGTATTGAAGCGCCATGGAGGTCAGCGTCGCCACGGTGTCCATGAGGCCGCCGATGGTGCTCCCTTCCTTGCTCATCTGGATGAAGATCTCGCCCGGCTGTCCATCCTCGTACAGGCCGACGGTGAGGTAGCCCTCGTGGCCCGCGATGTCGAATTTATGCGTCAGCGACACGCGCGTCTCGGGCATCCGCGCACGCACGGGCCGGTTCGCCGCGATACGCAGGGTCTCGAGTTCCTTCTCCAGCTCCAGGATGCGCGCCGTCAGTTGCTCGATCTCCGCTGGAGCCATGGTGGCCACGATTTCGCCATTGCCGCTGCCGTGCCGCTTCTTGTCCGTGGCCAGGGGCGCCGAGCGTTTTGAGCCGTCGCGATAGATCGCGATGGCCTTCAGCCCCAGCTTCCAGCCTTCCACGTAAGTATTCATGATGTCGTCCACGGTCGCACTCTCGGGCAGGTTGACGGTCTTGGAAATCGCACCGCTCAGGAATGGCTGCGCCGCCGCCATCATCTTGATATGCCCGCGGTAATGCAGGCTCCGTTCCCCTTTCGACGGGCGGAATGCGCAATCGAACACGAGCAGATGCTCCGGCTTCAACCCGCTCTTGATCACCTCGCCGGTCTGCTCATCGGTCACATCCTCGATGGTGTCATGCGCATCGATGTGTTTGATGATGGCGTCGATTTCTTCGGTGGAATAACCAAGGTTCACCAGCGCCGGCCGCACGGTCTGGTTGACGATCTTCAGCATCCCGCCGCCGGCGAGCAGCTTGTATTTAACCAATGCTATGTCCGGCTCAATGCCCGTAGTGTCGCAATCCATGAGGAACCCGATGGTACCCGTGGGCGCCAGCACAGTGACCTGCGCGTTGCGATAGCCATGCTTGCGTCCGAGCTCCAGCGCGTTGTCCCAGGTCTTCTGCGCATCCTCCTTCAGAAATGCGAACCGGTCGGACGCCTGGATGGTTTCGACAGCGTTGCGATGCTGCTCGATGACCTCCAGCATCGGCTCGACGTTATCCTTCGCCAGCGGCTGCTCCACGCCGCACGCCCGCGCATCCTTGTACCCAGGGAATGGCCCCATGTGCCGCGACATCCGCGCACTCTGCTCGTAAGCGTGCCCGGTCATGATGGAGGTGATTGCTCCCGCGAGCGCGCGCCCTTCGTCGGAGTCATACCCCAGCCCATAGCTCATGATGAGCGCGCCGAGATTCGCATAGCCCAGGCCCAGCGTGCGGAAGATATGCGAGTTCTCCGCTATCTCCTTGACCGGGTAGCTCGCGTTATCGACGAGGATCTCCTGCGCGGTAATGAAAACGCGAACCGCAGCCTTGAAGCGCTCCACGTCGAACTCCCCATCCGCCTTCTTGAATTTCAGCAGGTTGAGCGACGCCAGGTTGCAAGCCGTGTTATCGAGAAAGAGATATTCCGAGCACGGGTTGGTCGAGTTCTGCCGCTCGGTCCCCTTGCATGTATGCCATTTGTGGATCGTGGTATCGAACTGCATCCCGGGATCGCCGCAGACATGCGTCCCCTCCGCCACTTTGCGCAACAGCGTGCGCGCATCCTTTTTCTCGCAGCGCGAGCCATCGCGCACGTTCAACGTCCACCACTCGCGCCCCTCGATCGCCGCGTCCATAAACTCATCGCTCACGCGCACCGAGAGATTCTCGTTCTGGTACATGATGGAGCCGTACGCGTCCCCATTATAAGAGCCATCGTAGCCATGCTCGATCAGCG
>Ga0206863_1223_pt1 | contig 17133 bp, 11 predicted proteins | sample Alteio_BWOrgCont_41_FD_152634 | JGI IMG/M metagenome (GOLD analysis project Ga0206863, IMG submission 152634) | Enriched cells from forest soil in Barre Woods Harvard Forest LTER site, Petersham, Massachusetts, United States -... | ecosystem: Environmental > Terrestrial > Soil > Temperate forest >...
TTGCGCTTCGAGCCCAACAGCCTGATCGGGCTGCGGGATACGAAGCGTCGTTCGCTGTATATCAGGCTCTTATCGGCTATCCGCGGGAAGCGATAGACCGCGCATCCGCCGCACTCAAGTTCTCGAGAGGTAGGGACATTGAGTACGCGGCTGGGATGGCACTTGGAATGGCAGGCGATCTCTCTCAGGCCGAGGAGCTATCAAGAGATTTGCAATTCCGTTTTCCTGAGGACACGGTGGTCAATCGATTTTATCTACCCGTGCTCCGAGCCGTGATCGCCATGAAAAATCGGGCCCACAAACAGCTATCGATCTCTTGCAAGTCGCCCTTCCGGGTGAAATGGCGCTGGTGGGGGATTGGTCTGCAATATTGGGTAGCGTGCATTCAGCTTACGTGCGGGCGAAGCCTTTCTCAGTGCAGGTCATGCATCGGAAGCATTATCGGAGTTTCAGAAGCTTCTCGATCACTCTGGATTGCGAATCAACGATCCATTGGGCTCTCTCGCGCAACTCCAGATCGGACGCGCATATGCTTTGACCGGGGACAGGATCAAAACCCGATCTGCCTACGAGGCTTTCTTCAGTAGATGGGCGTCAGCTGATCCAGACGTACCGATTTTGATTTCGGCCAAAGCGGAATACCACGCAATTGAATAGAATCGCGCCCCTTTTTGGGCAAAGGTTACTATTTTCGGTTGAGTCAACTCCTCAATTCAAGCGAACTCTCGGTCGGCGACAACTGCACAATGCGCTCTCGTCCAGCCGAGATGGAGGGCAAATTGCGAGTCCTTCCGAACGGTTCTGCCACCTCACGGAAATAACCATAACCGTAATCCCGATGACACCCGCGAAAGTGGCACCAAGCGCCAAATAATTAGATAAACGACAGAGTGTGCCAAGCAATTAGCAAAACGACACCGATGGTTGCGCTTACAGAGAGCGATGGGGGTCGGCTCACGACGAATGTTCACCTCGGAGAAATCGCCAACGACTTCACGTACCAGTTTGTCGCTAGTTCCGACGGTGAACCTGCCTGCGGGCGTGGGACAGGGCGCCGCCAGATCACACCTGCAAGACATCCCCGTCGCGCGCGACCATCTCGTATAGCACGGGGTTCACGAAGAATCCGAGAAAGAGCCGTGAGATCAAGCCCGCGACGATGACGATCGCAAACGGTTTTTGCGTGTCCGATCCAATGCCGGTGGAAAGCGCCGCTGGCAGAAGGCCCAGACAGGCGACGAGGGCGGTCATCATGATGGGCCGTAGCCGTAGGAGTGAAGCCTCGCGGGTGGCGGTGCGGATGTCTTTCTTTTCAAGACGCAGCTTATTGATATAGGAGACAAGGATGACGGCGGTTTCAACCGAAACGCCCATCAACGCAAGCAGGCCCAGCGCTGACGAAACGCTGAATGGAGTGTGCGTCAGCTTGAGTGCGATCAGGGCGCCCACCGGCTCGGTCAGTATGACGCCGAGAGCAATGGTCACCGGAAATTTAAAGTTGCCGTAGAGTGCAAACAGAATCATGAAAATGATGAGCACCGCGAGCGGCCCGATCAATTCCATCTGGTGCTTGGCTTCAAGAAATTCGCCGTATTCCCCGCCCCAGGCGATCCGATAGCCGACGGGCAGGGATTTTGTAAGATCCTTGACGGCCTCCTGGCCATCGAGCACCGCGCTTTGCAGATCGCGGCCCTCGATGCTGTACTGCACACCGATGTAGCGTGAGTTATTTTCGCGATAGATGAATGACGCGCCACCGGCCTCGTGAATATTCGAGAGCTCCCTCAGCGGGATCTGCTGGCCAGTCGGTGTTCCGACAAGCAGATTGCCGATCTGCTGCGCATTCTCCCGGAATTCCGGCCTCATGCGCACTACGAGATCGAATAATTTCTCGCCTTGAATCACCTGCGTAGCCGCCTGGCCGCCCACGGCCGCCTGCACCACCGCCTCTACGTCGGCAACGTTGATGCCATAGCGGGCAATCTTGTCGCGATCGACGTCGATCAGCAGGCTGGGCTGGCCGAGCTCGCGCACCACGGTCAACTCCGTGAATCCGGGCACCTGCGAGAGCCTGCGCTTGATCTCGAGCGCCTTGCTCTGGAGAACGTTCAGGTCAGGGCCATAAATCTTTACCGCAAGCGCGCTCTTGAGTCCGGTCAGTGCTTCGTCAACCGCGTCTTCAGCGGGCTGCGTGTAATTGAAGATGACTCCGGGAAAGGCTTTGAGCTGCCGCTGAATGTCCTCGGTCAATTCGGCCTTGTTGTGAATCGCACTCGTCTTCCACGAAGCATCGTTGTAAGGCCTCAAGCCCACGTAGAACTCGTCATTGAAGAATCCCGTGGGATCTGTGCCATCGTCCGGACGGCCAAGCTCGGAGCCAACATCGGTGACCATCGGATACTTCATCAGGATGGCGCGAACCTGCGGTGAGAACTTGCTCGCTTCCTCGAACGAAACTGTGTATGGCATGGTCGCCCGCACCCATAGCGCGCCTTCGTCGAGATGAGGCATGAACTCTCCGCCGATGAACGGGATGAGCAGGAGTGTGGCAGCGAAGATCAGGGTAGCCACAAGCATGGTGACCTTCGGATGGTCGAGGCACCACTCAAGCTCTTCGGCATACTTCCTACGCACCCATTCGAAGGGCTTATTGACGCGCTCGTGCACGCCCTTTTTGAACCAGTACGCGCACATGACGGGAACGAAGGTGAGGGTCAGGATCAGGGCGCCGACGAGTGCGATGGCCACCGTGTCCGCCATCGGCCTGAATAATTTTCCTGAAGGCCCGCTGAGCGCGTAGATCGGTAGATAGCCGGCAATAATGACCGCGACGGAATAGAAGATTGGACGATCGACGTCCTTCGCTGCCGCGAGTATCACTTTTTGGAGATCGTAACTCTGGCCTTCGCGCGCGCCCAGTTCGCGGAAGATGTTCTCGACCATCACCAGCGTGCCGTCGATGAGAATTCCGAAGTCGATGGCGCCAATCGAAAGCAGGTTCGCAGCGACGCCTCGCGCATGCAGAAAGACGAAAGAGAAGAGCAGCGCCAGCGGAATGGTGAGCGCGACAATGACCGCGGCGCGAACGCTCACAAGGAAGCACATCAGAACGATGAAGACAAGAATCATCCCCAGCAGCATGTTATGTTCAACCGTGTCGATGGTGAGTTGCACCAGATCGCTGCGGTCGTAATAAGGCTGCACTTTGATGTCAGCTGGCAGAATATGTTCATTGAGCTGCCGGGTCTTTTCTTCCACGCCCTTCAGCACATTCTGTGTCTGCTCGCCACGTCGCATCATGATGACGCCTTCGACCGCGTCATCCGTTTTGTTGAAGCCAAACTCGCCCAGGCGTGGAGCGTTCCCAATAGTCACGTCGCCAATGTCGCGGACACGCACCGGCACCCCATTTTGCGCGCCGACGATGACGTCGCCAATGTCTGAGGTATCGCGAATCAGCCCGAGACCACGCACGTAGTAGAACTGGCCGCCTTGCGAATAAAATCCGCCTCCGGCATTGGAGTTATTGACAGACAGTTGCTGTAGCACGGTCGGCACCGTGATGTGGTACGCGTAGAGTCTTGCCGGGTCCAAAAGCACCTGGTACTGCATCACGGTGCCCCCGAAGCCGGAATCGTCCGCGACACCCGGCACCTGCTTATATTCGCGCTCGATAATCCAGTCTTCGTATACCTTCAACTCCTGCGGCGTGCGATCAGGGCTCTGTATGACGTATCGATAGACGAGCCCCGATGGACTCGCGAGCGGCGAGAGCGTGGGCGTCACGCCGGTTGGGTAAGTCACCTCGCTCAAGCGCTGGAAGACTACCTGGCGCGCAAAATAGTCATCGGTGCCTTCGTCAAATGTCATGATGACATCCGAAAGTCCATACAGAGAGATCGAGCGCATCACGGCCATCTTCGGGACGCCGTTCATTTCCACTTCCGTCGGGACAGTCACGAGGCGCTCGATTTCCTCGGCTGCATGCCCCGGCCATTGGGTGATGACTTCCACCATTGGCGGAGAAAGATCGGGGTAGGCATCCACAGGCATGTGCTGAAACGAGATCGCTCCACCGACGGCGATGAATACAACCAACAGCAGGATCAATAGCCGTTGCCGCAGCGCAAACTGGACGACGTGATGAATCATTCGAAGCCGCCTCCTCAGTGTTGTAGCGAATTGGCAAACTGAAGAAACAAGCTGCCATCGCCCACAACCCTCTCTCCAACGGAAATGCCCTTTACAATTTGCGTCTGCCCATTCTGGCTTTGACCGATCTCCACATCGCGCCTGCCAAACTGATTTGCGCCAATGGCGACATACACGAACGGCTGATTGTTGTCATCACGCAAAACCGATGCGTCGGGCACGGCGACGGCGTTCGAGATGGTGCCCGCGGTTACGGTGACCGTGCAATACATATCCCTTTTCAATTTCTCCTCTGCATTGTCCACGATGATGCGAGCCTGCAGAGTTCTCGTGTTTGGGTCGAGAGCTGGCGAGACATAAGAAATCCTCCCGTGAAAATTACCGGGATACGCATCCGTCTGCACGACAACATCATCTCCGCTGCGAATAGAGGCGAGGTCCGCTTGATACACGTTTGCAAGAACCCACACCGTGCTCAGATCTGAAATCGTAAAGGCCTGCGTTTGGCCGGCTTGCACCACCTGACCGGGCGAGACGAGACGCTCGACGACTTCGCCGCCGATGGGAGCTAGTACGGGAATTTGCGCCGAAGCAGGGGCCTTCGCCAGATCTGCCGGATTCTTGATCCCGAGAATTCTCATTCCCTGGTCGGCAGCGTTCAGGTCCGCCTGGGCCTGGTTGCGGTCCGATTCGGCCTGCTCCAGGTCGCGCTCGGCGATGGCGTGGTGCTGGTAGAGGTCCTGTGCGCGGACGTAGTTTTTGTCTGCAAGGCGGAATGAATCCGCCGCCTTCAAATAAGCATCCAGCAACTGCGAGTAATCGGGGCTGCTCACGTCCAGCATTGGCTGGCCTGCCTTCACCCGCTCTCCGGGCACCACCAGGATCCGGCTGACGGGTCCGCCGACTTGAGTGATCACCGGCGTGGTCTTGAAAGCGTTGTATGCCACGGCGCCCGTAAGCCGGAGCGTGCGCGTCAACACAGTGGGCCGAACGGTGACCACCTGCACGTGAGACATCTGGTCCTGCGGAATGGTGAAGAGCTGGGCCGTCGTAGACGTTGAGGCCTTCGCGGAATAGGACGTCATCTCGTTCGCTCGCCCGCCACTATTTGCATTGCAGCCCGCGAGTACAAATACGAAAGAGAGCGCCATGGCACTTTGAAGTCCGTAGCTGCGGCGCGTAGTCGGCGTAGTTGTCATGGCAAGCTCCTGGTTCCTACAGCTTCGCGAAGCTGTTCAAGTCCGAGCAGGTACGAAGCGAGCGCCTGGCGATAGGCAAGCTGCGTGGCCCGATAGCTGCGCTCGGCGTCAAGAAAATCAAGCAGGCTCGCTGCACCGCGCCGGTAGGCGTACTCGCTGATGTCGCGGGACTGCTGCGCCTCATCGAGATAACCCGAGCGATAGAGGCCCACGATCTGATCGTTGGTGCGCAAGTTTTCAAACGCGTCTCTCACATCCGTCAGCACCTGCCCATTCGCGAATTTCTCCTGCTCCTGGGCCTGCGTGATGGCGAAGCCGGCACGCGCAATTTCCCCCTGGTTGCGATCGAAAACCGGCAGCTGGATTTGCCCGAACAGGGAAATGCTATTCGAATAACTGACGTGCGAGTAGCTGGCTTGAGCAGTCACGTCTCGCTTGCCGATGGCCTTTTGTAGTTCGTGTTGGCTGTTCGCGGCAGTCACCCCCTGCTCTGCCGCCCGCAAGTCCGGCCTTGTCTGCAGGGCTCTTGCCTGAAAGTCTTCCAGATTGCCCTTGACGGGCTGATAATCGAACGCCCCGGCTACGTCGTAGTCCGGGGTGATCGATTCATAACCAAGCAGCTGCCGCAGATCCGAGAGCCCTTGAACCTGGGCCAGGCGCGCTGCGGACACGTCCGTCTGAAACTGAAGCATCTGCAGCTTGATCTTCAGGAGATCGCCCTCGCCGATATCGCCCGCCTTGTAACGCGCTTCGCCGATGTCCACCGTGTTCTGGAAGCTCTTCAGATCCTGGGTAGCCAGCTCAAGCGTCGATTCGGCAAGTTCGACGTTAATGAACTGCGAGGCAACGCTGAAGGTCAGACTGCGCTCATTGTCGTCGACCTGCGACCGCGTCACGGCCGTCTGGTCTTTGGCCGCCTGCAGTCGGTGTTGTCGCTTCTTACCTCGCTCAAATAGATAGCTGACACCCAGGTCGAACTGTGCCGTGTTGTCGATGTAATCCGCGCTGAACTCACTTGGCGAGAAAATCGGCAGGAACTGCGCATCGCCTAAAATCACGGGGTTTGGACGCAGATTCGCCGTGGTTTCTTCCGCCTCACTCTGCTGTATCGTGGTGCGCGCAGCCAGCAGGTTGTGGTTGTGCCGGAGTGCCATCTGAATGGCGTCGTCGAGCGAAATGGTCACCGCTCCCGGTTTCTGGGCAAGTGTCTGTGCTTGTGGGGGCGACGGGCTCTGTGCAGGCGGGGATTGCGCACCTGCGACACCGGCGATAAACACTGCGATTAGCACAATTGGAAAATGCAAACGTTGTAAACGCATGGGCAGTCAGCCTTCTTAAGGAGGGCGGTAAAAAAAATGGCGTGCCTCGAGCGGCACGGTAACGACGCAGCGGCTATGCGGGAGGAGCGCGTGCAGGAATGTGCCGCGCGGCGGGACTCGGGGTGAAGCTATAGTGTTGAGGTTCCGGCCCAGGGCCGGTAGGAAACAGGATGTGCGCACCAGCGCTCGCCACCGGCGGTTCGATGGCCTGATGACTCAGATGGCAGATCGGGCATGTCTCTGCGGAAGAATTGATGTGACGGTGCCAGACTTCTCCGAACGTCGTCCCGATCACCAGCGCGAGAAGCGCGATCGGGAGCACGAGGCGCCAGATTTGTTTTTGATCGGACACCTTTGCGCGACACCTCAAAGACCCTGCATACACGCTGATTTAGTCTCGTCTAGAATTGTCACTTCCGGACATCTGGCTCTTGATACTACACTTCTGGGCAGTTCCTTGCGTTCTGAAACATTGCCGCAGACGCACTCGATGCGGCAGTATGCTTTCACATTTCAACGCTCTCAACGCGGCTGCCTACGATTCATAAGGGTTGAGTAGAGACGTCGCCTTACTCAGCTTTTACCCCGGTCATGGTACGGGGGATCTATTCCATTTTTCCAGCAGCCGGACCCACGGCGGTGGCCTGCTTGGTCTTGGGGTCAATGCCGATCAGCGCCACTCCGCCGACTCCGCCGCGGTTGACGGTAACTAAGTGGCCGCGAGCCCTCAAGTTGGCCTGCACCGCTTCGGGGAGGGTGTTGGGCACGGAGAGGCTGCCCAATCTGGCACGGTCCTGACCGAAGGAGCTGATGAAATGCTCGGTGGAGAAGCGCGGCGCCTTAAACGCCTCCTCGGGACTCATGCCGAACTCAACGTAGTTGAGGATGATCTGGATGGCTGCCTGATCCTGCTGGTCGCCGCCCGCTACCGAGATCGCCATCACGGGTTGGTTATCATTGTCACGGAAAAGCAGCGTGGGACTCAGCGTGATTCGCGGCCGCTTGCCGGGCTGGATGACGTCGGGAGTTCCCGCAAATGTGTTCAGGCTGCTGAGCCGGCTTCCGTGGATAATGCCCGTGCGTCCGGCCACGCCCGCTGTGCTCGACAGGCCGCTGGGAGTGGCCGCGATGACGTTCCCAAACTTATCCGTCACGCACATGACAGTGGTTCCGCCATGCCAGGGGCCAGTGATGGTGGGCGGCTTGGTCGGTTTCATATTGTATGGGTCGCCTGGCCGGAGCTCGAGAGATGCCGTTTTCGGATCAATCAGCTTGCGCCGCATTTCAGTGTACTGATCGGAAAGCAACTGCTGCATGGGCACCTTCACAAAATTCGGATCGCCGTAATACTCATCGCGATCCGCCAGCGCCAGTTTCTCCGCTTCAATCACCGTGTGGATATAGTCCGCCGAATTGAAGCCTAGCTTCTTCAGGTCGAAGCCTTCCAACAGGCGCAGCGTCTCTGAAAGATAAGGTCCCTGCGTCAGCGGACCGGCCTTATAGACCGTGTAACCGCGGTAGGTGGTTTTAAGCGGATCCACCACGGGAGTTTTGTGCGCGGACAGATCCGACTTGCGAAGGAAACCGCCCTTCTCGATGTACCACGCTTCGAGAGCCGCAGCGATGTCGCCACGATAGAAGCGGTCCGACACGGCTTGCAGTTTCTGCTCTCGTGTACCTTTCGCAGCCTTTTCGGATTCCACCAGCTTGCGAAAGGTCACCGCCATATCCGCCTGCCAGTTCACGCCGGTTTCGATTCTTTTCCCGCTGCCGGTATCGATATACCAAGTGGGGCCGCCGGCGTCCAGAATGGCCAGCGTCGGCTGCACGACCTCCTCGAAGCTTTTGGTTCCATAAAGTTTCAGGAGGGTGACGATCGCATCTATGGTGCCAGGCACGGCGGCTGCCTTGACGTCACCGTCCGGGATTCCGTGTTCCATGTACCAGGCGATGGCTTTGGGGTCGCGCGGGGCTTCCCCTTGTCCCTCCAGCAGCTTCACGTTTTTCTGGTCGGCGCTGTAAACCAGAATGGGAACTTCTCCTCCTACGCAGAAGGCGCCTACATAGGTTACGGACAGTGCCAGAAGAGTGGCGGCGCCTGCATCGGCGGCGTTTCCGCCCTGTTGCAGAATCTTGATGCCGGCCGCAGTTGCGGCAGGCCTACCGGAAACAACCACGCCCTGGCTGCCTGTGGCGACACTCGGTCCCCGCGTACTGAGCGGCGTTTTGGTGGCTTGAGGCAAAGCGAAGGGGGAGAGTAAAACGAGGGAAACGGATATCGAAATGATCTTGCGCATAAGAGGTCAACTCCGTTGAAGTGGGGCGGCAATTCCTGGTCCGGCCGTGCTGCGCGTCAAGAAGGACTGCTAGTGCCAGAAGGGCGCAGCCCTGAGTGTACCGGAACCTTCGTTACACTTTGGTACTTGTACACCAAGCACTCCTCATCGCTGCGACTTATACATCCAAACATGTGACACTCAACGCCATTGGATCAATGGACACCAGGGCGTTTCCGAGGACCTATCCTGTATTGGCAACCAACCTACAGCCATTGAGCGTTAGGTAACCCTTCGAGCATTCAGCGAGCTCCCGCACTCAGAGTCTAGTCAGGTAAAATCCTGCCCGTTTCAAAAGGTGTGGATTTAAAAACCAGCCATGTACTCCCGAAATTTCCAGTGGAGGTGTCAGGCTCGTCGCGCAGGGAGCATGGACTTGAACACCCTCTGGCGAGCACGCCCCCAACCAACAACCTCATACAGAAATAGAAAATCACCTTAGCGCAGGTTTTCTTATGAAACGTCGGCATGCAAAACCGCCCGGAAAGAAAGGCATGGGTTCGCTGCGTTGTTTTGAGCCCACACTGTGCAATGTGCGGCGGGCAAAGGGTCAGTGTCGCCGTCTGCGCCAACTCAACGAGATGCCCAGAAAGATTCCCGCCAAGACAGCGCCGAGCAGTCTCTTTCGGTTAGTGATCGGTATGAAGCGGGTCTGCTGATCGCTGACCTCGATCACTCCCACAGGAATAGCGCACACGCCGCCGCCACCGCCGCCGCCTTCACCCCGCGTGCTCGAATCCATTACGCCGCCGCTACCCGCTCCCGCCCCGTATCCATATATAAGTTTTGCCACCGGGATAACCGTCTTTCCCTGTGCTGAGATGGGGTCGCCATAGATAGCCTTAACGTTAGCCTGGCCAGAAATGCTTTCTTTTAGCGATTGCAAAAGAGCGACACTACCCATTGGAGGACTCCCTTCGAGAAATTCCCTCCCACATGGGATGCAGGCGGGGAAAAAGAAGGGGCTCCGGGCGAGACTGATTACAGCAGATTGGACGGTCTCCTGAAGGTCGAGCGCAGCGCTGATCTTAGTCACTTCCCGACGTAGTAGTAATAGACTTGTTCAACGCCCTGACTGACCACTGGGCCTAGCGGTTGTCCAGATGGAAGACCTAACAGCGCTTCGCGGTTTCTCTGAAGAGCTTGCCCGTAATCTCGCTGCTGGAGAGAGTGAAAACGTCCAGGGACCAATTCGGCCTGCAACGTTGACAGACTCTTGCCTGCAGATAGGCCTTCCTTTACAAGCTGATTCAGTTCCGTCAGGTAGTCCCTGAAGAGATTCAACGTCGTTCGTCCGTGCTGTACCGGGCCATGGCCCGGCACAATGATGTCGAACTCCAGTTCTGACACTCTGTCCAGCGTAGCCGGCCATTCGTCCGGATATGCCTCAAACAACAGCGGCTCAAGTCCGTGCACCAGGTCGCCAGTATCAACAACCCGGTCCTCTGGGACAAATACGACCGCGTCACCGGCCGTATGCCCGCGACCGAGATAACGCACCTCTACCGTGACATCGCCGCAGTACAACGTAACCTCGCGATCGCAGGTGATGTTTGGGAGAGTCGGAGCGAATCTGGACATTTCCACAAAATAGGAGCGAAGGCTCTCTACGCGGCTCTCCGCAGCTGCCCTCCTGGTACCGTCTAGGTGAGCAGCTTGAGATTCGAGTGTGGGCAGCTGGTCCTTCAAACCGCCGATGTACCCCTGGACGAACTGATAGTACCGCTCCTGATTCGGAACCTGAAGTTGTGCGGAGGGCACAGGTCTGCCCTGCAGAAAACCGTTAAACCAGCGCGTTGCCTGCTCCAGGGCAGCACGACTGAAGTCAGTTGAAACGACGTCCATTCGCGAACCGAACATTTCGGTATAAGCCGCGTTGCCATGTGCGTGATCGAGATGATGATGGGTATTGATCAAGTAACGCACGGGAAGCGCCGCGACCTCTTGTTTGAACTGACCGTAGAGAGAATGCGCGGCACCTGGCCATGATTGCGAATCAACGACGACTAGGCCTTCCTGCGTCACAATGATTGCGGAATTTCCATTGACCACCGGCGTGGTTTGAGCAATGGCCGCGTACACGTGTTTCGATATGCGTTCGATGCTGAATAGTCTCTCCGGCGGCAATGCGTCGCCGGCGAATGCAAGGTGTCCAGCGCCACCGAGCAGGAGCAACGCTCCTCCCTCAAGAAATGATCTTCGACTAGGCTGATTAAAAGTGGTTGGCTGGGAATCCTTTGATGTCTGCGCCATTCTGGACCTCCCTTCATGCAATCATTCCTGATCAGCATTCCAGACTAGCTCAACAGAGGGGCGAACGTGGACCTGGGCGTTTTCTTGAGTGGCACCCTTGACTGGCGGGGGCACGCGAAGGGCACCAGCGCTAGTGCCTTCGCGGGCAAATCCCGGTTTTTCAGCAACACGAAGGGAGAGAGCGTTTATTGGACCGAGCGGAAGAAGTAGTAATCGGCGGAGTAGGGTACGAGCGCTTGCTTACCCACATCGCTGAAGGTCGAGCAACCGGTAGCTGGAGCAGATCCGCCCTGAGTATTCAGGCGCTGGATGAAGGAAGTCTGGGTCATGAAGTTACCGCCTGTCGGGCCGTTTTTCGTCCCGACCGTCTGCAATAAGAGGCAGGCGATCGCGCCGGAATGCGGGCAACTCGGGTCAGAGCCGGCTGGAATCGCATTCACCTTTTGTGCCCACACCTTGCTGCTATCGAGGGAATTCTGCCACGTCGCATCACCGAAGGCTACGGGTTTCGGGGCGTCGGGGTCTTCGTTGGGGCTCAGGAAGTGCGTAATAATCTCCACGTCCTGTCCGAAGAGTTTGGTAAAGAGGGTGGCTTCGGGGCGAGCGTTATTCACAGTCCAGGAAGTCGTAGAAGCTCCCGGGCTCGTGGGCAGGCAAACATAGCCCTGAGTCCCTACGCCTCGGCCCAACAAGAATGCAGCGCTGCCATCCGGTGGCGTGATCAAGTCCGGAGTGACAGGAGGCGTGACTCTCTGCGCCTGTGTGACCGTGGCAAATGCACATCCAAACGCGAGAGCGGCTACGAACATGTTTCGAACTCGCGCAGTCTTTTTTGTCTGTTGACCAAATTTGAAGCTCATTGATTCTCCAATGTTGTGTGATCGTTCCAGTTGAGGTTGTCCGAGACACACGTCCAGCAAGGCCGTTTGCCGCACTCCTGCATGCGGCCCAGCTGGCTATATGTGTCCGTTTGGTTTAACGGTTGCCTGGGAGAGGTAAGTTGCCCTACTGGACATCACGAGTTCCCGAGAGAGTTTGCTTTTTCGTCGAAGCAGATTTGTTCGCGGTGTCGAAAGTAATGCCTTCAGGATCGCTGCTGGAAGTGGTTGCCCCTGCTCAGAGCAGAAGATCAATCCATTGATGACATCGCAAATTTCTCCGAACTACCTCAACATCAGCGCTTCAAATGACTGTCGAGAAAATTTCGACGAGCACCCAGGTGGTGTCGACGGCCTCCGGGTTGTAATTCCTTCCTTTATTGAAAAGTGGTTGCGCGTAACCGTGGTCCGCGCCGGGATAAATGAGCATCTCGTACGGTCGTTGAGCCTCTTTCATGCTCGAGAGAAAATTGATTGCTGCCTGCATGGCGCCAGTATCTTCGTCCCCCGTGATCGCCAGAACAGGACTCCTGAGTCGCTCGAGCCTGTTCGTATCGATCTTGTCAAAGCCGGACCCGTAAATCATCGCCGTTGCGCTCACCGCTTCTGGGTCGTTCAAATTTGCATTGAGCGATTCCAGTCCGCCCATGCTAAATCCGATGGTCGCCACCTTCCTACCGGTTTGCTTCAGATAATCGAGTCCAGCCTGCAGAAGCTTATCCGTTGCCTTTCGGTCTAAGGCCTGCATCAGTTGCACGGCCTCCTCATGGCTGGTCGCGGATTTCCCTCCATAAAGGTCGACGGCGCCCGAGCGGTATCCAAGAGTCCCGAGGCGTTCCACGGATTGTTTCGCGGCATCTGAGATGCCGAAATAATCGTGAACGACTAAGACAGCGGCCTTGGCGTTTGCGGGTCCAGCGACAAAGGCACGGAATTCGGTTCCATCGCTCTGCTTTAAAGTGACGAACCTCGCCGGCTCCGCAGCAGAACGATTGTCTTCGCCTACGGCCATCGAGGCAAAAGACAATACGAATGGTAAAAGCACACAGGAACTTAGGATCTTCATTCATCTACTCCATTTCCAATTTGTTGGGCCCTGAATTCAGTGCGATTCCGAACTCTGGCTCAAAGCTCGGCATGCGGTTCTCTCTGCCGCTACCACGTGGGCTCGGGGATTGTCTATGCGTAGAAGCAGTTATTGCACGACGGGTTCAATCGCATTTCTCTGAGCCCGTAAAGGAGTGGGTGTTTGACTCAGATCACGGTCTCTCATAGCGGAATGGCAAACCATGCAGGATCGCTGCGTGCGATTTCCTTCCTCGGAAACTAGCGCGTAGGTCAGCCCGTGTGCCGACCAGGTAACAACCTTGTAGCCATCGACCATCGCATAGTGAAAACTCACCTTCGAGAAATTGGCCTCGACTCCTCCTGAAGCGACGGCCACCGAATCGGGTGTCACCATCAGGCTTGCGGCGCCCGGCCCTTGATAGGCGATATAGGCAGCGGTCTTGCTGCCCAGCTGCACCAGCCGCGCGCCCTCCGGACGGTAAGGTCGCTGCTCGCCAGGGACCTCGGGCGACGCCGGCAGTGCCAAGGAAAACTGCAGATTCGATTTGAACCATTCATTCAGCACCTGCTGCGAGCCCGAGAGCACATCCAGCGTCAGGCGTCCCTGTATGTGCTGCCTGTGGGTATTCACGGCGAATTCAGCAAACTTCGGCCCGGAGATGAGCGTCCGAGGTGACGGCCGAATCGTATATAGCACTCCGACGATCACTAGGAGGGCCATTGCCGGAGACAACCACCTCATGAGCTGCCAACGGCGCGAAGGCCGCGCGCGTGGAGCCAATCCCGTCTTATCGCCCCTAGACACAGCGGCTCGAAGCAGTGGCCCGCAGTGGCCGCAGAATGCGGCATGCATGATCAACTGCCTGGTCTTCAGCTCTGGCCACAGTCCGGCGGCCACTTGATGCCAGTCAACATCTTCATCCTTGGGACAGTTGGCTTTCCTCGGTTCTGCTTCCGGGACGACCGCATTCGGAAATCGATGCACCAGTTGCCGGTACTTCGACACTTTCAGGCTGCAGTCCGCGCAGGAAAGCACGTGACAATCGGCCTCACGAATGGCATCCGGAGAAAGGCGCTGCAGCCTCTTCTCGGAAGGCGAGGGAACGAGAGCATTGAGTTCTCTGCTATCGATATGCCTATTCAGTAGACGCTCCAAATCCCGACACCCCTATATAGCGAATACGATTTCCCGAGGGAATTTGCTTTTCGGCTTTATCCCTCTTCATCCACGGAATCCGTATGGATCCCGAGGATCTGGTTCCGAATCAGATGCTTCAGTCGTTCGATGACACTCCCGACTCCCTTGACGCCCAGCCCAATTGACGGCAGCGAGGCGATTTCTTTGGTGCTCATCCCTTGCCGGAAGTAAAGCCAAAAGATCGTGCGGTCGCGTTCCTGGTCGTCTCCGGTCAGGCAGCGTTTCAGGTGTTCATCGATCTCATTTAGTAAGATGCCCCAGGCGATTTTGTCCTGGCTCCCATGAGATTCTTCCCCTGCCTCGGGGTCTACATCACTGGTGGAAACATGGAGTCTATCGCCACCGGATAATTGACTGCGGTCATGCTTGAAATAGTCGTGCGTGGCATTGGCGGCAGTTCTCTTTAAATATCCAAGAATTGCTTCGGGACGCTCGACGGCAAAGTCTCGCAGGAGGTGACGGCCTCCTGCCCAGAGTTTGAGGTAGGTCATCTGGATCAGGTCCTCCACCACGGACCTGGAACGCTCGCCCCACAGAGAAGCTGTGTGCATAACGATGAGACGGATCGGCTTTCCGACCCGGGAAAGGAACTCCTCCCACGCCTCATCATGGTCAGGTCCGGCACACAGACAGACGACGTCTTTCAGAGACAAAGACGAATATCGAGTCGTGCGTTGGGTGTTCGACATCGCGCTCACTCATCTTTCGTCAGAGCAGGCGCTGGCCAATACTCTGGGTTTCATTGCCGGGGATGCCTCCTGCTTGAGATATCGGAACTGGCAGGCAAAAGACGACAAGGGTGTTCGACATCCTCTATCGCTCGCTCTCACAGTCTTCCTTTCCTCCTTTGTGAAAAGAGGCGATCGCAACGCCCGAACGTCCGTCCTGCAAGTCGTAATAGAAGGTCAACTGATCATGGTCGTTCAGCGCGAACCTTCCGAGCTCAGACCGGTCTCGATCGAACCGAACAGGGCATCGCCAGCCTCGGACAATGGTGAAGTCCGTCTTGACAATCTCCCTATACTTGTTTCGTCTATGCCTTTAGTGAACAAGCTATGACAGAAACCAATTCACGCGATGATTAAGGTAGTCCACATCGAGCAGTGATATGCCAATTTGTGCTGAGCCTTCCATCCAAACGAGACTCTGAAGACGGTGGAAGGAGCCGCCTCCTATGGTCTTCCCAAAAACAGCAACGCAAGCCTGCCAGTCATTCTGCGAGCCTCATGGTTCCTGAACTTGAACAGTCGAAGGCGGCGGCTCTCAGCACGCTACGTCCGCTCATTCTCGTCGCAGCTACAAGCATGCCTTTGAAGGGTTCATTGCTTGGTATTACTCCGAACCTCGACTGGGGTTTAACCGGTCCGTCGTGTTGTGGTATCGCTCGTTCCTTGAGGGACTTTCCCTATCAGCTGCTACGATCAACCTTCATCTCTCGGCGATCCGGCGTTTGGCCGATGAGGCTGCTGAGAGCGGTTGGTTGAGCCCAGAACTGGCAATCGGAGTCCGACGAGTTAAAGGAGTCAAGCGGCTTGGCCGGAGGATTGGAAATTGGCTGACTGGCGATCAGGCGCAAGAGCTATTGAGCGCAATCCATCAAAGCACCTTACGCGACAGGAGAGACGGTGCTGTGCTTGGACTGCTGATCGGATGTGGTCTGCGACGCTCGGAAGCTGTGAACCTGAGAGTAGATCAACTGCAATCGAGAGAAAACCACTGGGTAATCGTCGATATGGTGGGAAAGGGCGGGCGACTGCGAACGGTGCCTGTGCCGGTCTGGTGTAGAGCTCTGATTGACGCTTGGCTCTGGGGCTTGGGAGTGGCTGGCGGTAAAGTATTCAGGCGAGTTTCGAAAAGTGGTGCTTGGCAGGATGTTGGAGTGACAACCGACGCGGTCTGGTGTGCCGTGAAACGTTATGCCACGCGAATCGGGTTTGAACATCTGGCACCTCACGAGCTTCGATGCACTTGCGCTCGTCTCGCCATTCAGCGGGAGGTGAACTTGAGCAGATTCAATTTTGCTTGGTCACGCGTCGGTGCAGACGACGGAACGGTATATCGGATGCCGACAGAACTTCAGAGAGCAGTCAATCCGACTTTTCATCCGGCGTTATCAGGTTACCTGGACGCCGCTCGGCAGATGGCTGGGCGAGACGGCGTTCTTTCGCCTCCACGCATTTGAGCCGAGCGATATGATCAATGCCCATACCATGCCTTGACCACAGGCTCTAGACTTGGTCCGTACGAGATGCTCACACCGGTCGGTGCTGGTGGAATGATGGGCAGGACAATTCGTCTGCTGCTATCGGATGGGCAAAGATGGGCCAGCAAAAGCAGTCCGTTGAGAAGTTGTTCGGCGACGCCCTGGATATGGCGCCCGAGGCGAGGCGTGCGTTTCTCGATGCCGCGTGCAAGGATGAGCCGGAATTGAAGCACCAGGTCGAACAGCTATTGATGGAAGATGAGCGCGCCGGCAGCTTCCTCAAAAAGCCCCCTTTTGATTTTCCTACAAAGGCCGGAATCCACACCAATACCATGCCGCTGACCTCAGGCACTAGACTTGGCCCGTACGAGGTCCTCGCAGCGGTCGGTGCGGGTGGAATGGGGGAGGTGTATCGCGCACGGGACACGCGCCTCGGCCGCGACGTCGCGGTCAAAATTCTTTCAACTCATCTTTCGTTCGATCCTGATCTGAAACGGCGGTTTGAGCGCGAAGCGCGAGCCATCTCT
>Ga0206863_1224_pt1 | contig 17037 bp, 16 predicted proteins | sample Alteio_BWOrgCont_41_FD_152634 | JGI IMG/M metagenome (GOLD analysis project Ga0206863, IMG submission 152634) | Enriched cells from forest soil in Barre Woods Harvard Forest LTER site, Petersham, Massachusetts, United States -... | ecosystem: Environmental > Terrestrial > Soil > Temperate forest >...
TCATTGCGGCCCCTCATTTCTCTCAGTTCCCCGAGGATCATCCACGCATCCACAATGTAAACGGGCTTGTTTTCCTTGCCGGCGATCTGCAGGGCGATTAGCGCTTTTTGCTCCGCCAGGTCGGGGGCGTTTTCCTTGGAAGAGTCCGCAAGGGTGATGAGGCTGTCCAAGCGACCCGGCGTCTCGAGGACTACCCCACCCTGCGAACAGCCGGCCAGCAGGAAGCCGAGGAGGGCCTTACTTAATAATCCCTTGTTGGATGGCATATCGTGTAAGTTCCGAGTTCGAACTGATGGACATCTTCCTCATGATGTTGTTGCGGTGGTTACTCAGGGTATTTATGCTGATCGCCAGTTTCGAGGCAATCTCGGACTTGCGGAGCCCCATGGCCAGCATCGAAAAGACCTGAAATTCCCGGTCCGTCAGGGCTGCATGGGGGACCATTCTGGGTTTGGCGGGCCCTTGGGTGACCATTTCGGCCATGAGCTCGGCCTGCTGGGGTGAAAAATACTTGCGGCCTCCGAGGACCGTCCTGAGAATTTCTATGATTTGCCTGGGCTTCGTCTCTTTATTGATGTAAGCGGACGCCCCGTTGGTGAGCATCCGGATGGCGTAGATCACGTCGGGGTTCATGCTGAAAATGACGACGGGCAAACCGGTCCAGCGCGCCTTGATTTCGATGAGCACATCCATGGCGTCTTTACCGGGCATGGAAACATCCAGGATCACCAGGTCAAATTCACCCAGCGCCAGCTTTTCCAGCAACTCATCCCCATTCCTAGCTTCTTCCTCGATACATAAATCTCCCGTCTCATCCAGGATCATCTGGAGTCCCGTGCGAACGACCGCATGGTCATCGGCGATGATGATTCTCTTCACGTTTCGAAATTAGCTGACCCCGTTGTTGCGGCGATACGCCGGCGGTTATCTAATTATTAACTCCGGTTAATGTATTGAAAAATATTCATTCGTATAACCATGAAATATAATGGATTAAATGCGTATAGTCATTTTGACTATGCGCTTGCCCCGGGAGTGACTATTGTTCTCGCCTACCGCCGGGGATAATTTGCAGCATGCCTAGACTGCTTTTCACTGCCCTCCTATTCGTTTGCCAATTCGGAAAAGCCGGAACGATCCAAGGTAAGGTCACAGATCAAAAGACGGGCGAAAGAATGGTTGGCGTGACTGTAGAGGTTAAAAGCCTGAAGAGGGGCGTAATAACCGGACTCGATGGGTCCTTTATTCTAAAAAATTTACCTGCCGGCAACTATACCCTTACGGTTCACGCCATCTCCTACACCGACTTTCACAAAGATATTTCGGTTTCCGAAGGCGCGGTCGACCTGGACATTATCCTGGCGCCCGAACAAAAATCGATGGAATCGCTGGTGGTCGTGGGCAGGAGCTCGGGCGCCACGGATGCCGGCGCGCGTCAATTGGAAAAGCAATCGGACAATATCCTGAATATCCTTTCTTCCCGCCAGATCCTCCTTGCCCCCGACGTCACGGTAGCCAATGTCCTGAGGCGTATGTCCGGTATCACGGTGGACAGGGGCTCCAACGGAGAAGGGCGTTATCCCGTCATCCGTGGAATGGACAAGCGATACAATTATACCCTGGTCAATGGGATCAAGATCCCCAGCCCGGATGATAAGAACCGGTATGTGCCCATGGACCTGTTCCCTTCGGAAATGCTCCAGCGCCTGGAAGTGATCAAATCCCTGACCCCGGACATGGAAGGAGATGCCATCGGAGGCGTCATGAACCTCGTCCTGAAGGATGCCCGGGCTCATCGGATGCTCGATATACAGGGGGCCCTGGGATATTCCCAGATGCTCTTCAGCAACCCTTTCCTGAGTTATGACCACGGAGCGGTCAATCCAAAGTCGCCCGCGGAAATCCACGGCACCTCCTACCAACCTACGTACAGCGACTTTTCGACCGGCAACCTCGTCTTCACCTCCGGGCATCCCCTGCCGGACGGTCAATTCGGCTTTACGGCGGGGAACCGTTTTGCGCAAGAGAAGCTGGGCGTGATCGTGAGTGGGTCGATCCAAAGTACGGACCGGTACACCAAAGATTTATTCTTTGCCCTCAGCCCCCAGCCGGATCCCGTTCCGAACAGCACGCAACCGGAGATAACGGATGAGGAACCCCGGATGTATTCCATTCACGAGGACCGCATCGGGGCGCATGCCAAACTGGACTACCACTTCAATCCGCGTAACCGGATCAGCTTTTACACGGTATTCATGGCGCTGAATACTTACCAGTCCCGATACTTTGCCGACTCCTCCGAAACGCAGCGCAGCGGCCCGGGGTTTGGCGTAGTAGGTTACGATTACCGTTCCAAAACGAACTTGCAATCCATCTTTAACACGACCCTCCAGGGACAACACGCCCTGGGTAATCACCTTACGGGAGATTGGTCCCTGGTCTACTCGAATGCCGGGCAACGCACTCCTGACCAGGCGGAGCTCAGCATCCAACAGACCTTCGTGACCGACACGGTCACGCACGGGGCAACTTCCACGGGGGGGCCTTACCTGGCAGGCCTGAGTCGTATCTGGCAGCACAATTCGGATCATGACATCGCCGGTTACCTGAACCTCCACTATGCATTTTCATTGGGATCCCAACAATTTGACCTGGGCGCGGGCGCCATGGCCAGGCACAAGGAGCGAACCAATTATTACATCCAATATAATTTCGACGTCCTGAACGGGATCCCTTTTACCACCATCCAAAATGCACCTTTCACGCTCCCCAATGCGGGGACAATCGAAGACCCCGATGCCTATACCGCCACGGAAAACATCAGTGCCGCCTATGGGGAAGTGCGATGGATACCCAACTGGAGATGGAACATCCTGGCGGGCATCCGATTCGAAGAGACCAACCAGTCTTACAACCAATATGAACTGCCCGCCGGCACCGCCGCAAAAATGGGCACGGCCGCCTATCTCGATCCCCTGCCCAGTTTTCAAATCAAATATTCCCTCAACCCGAAGTCTGCCCTTCACCTGGCCTACTTCAGTTCCATCAGCCGCCCCGGATTCTTTGAAATCGTGCCATACACTTTCATAGGTGAATACTATACGGAGGTAGGCAACCCTAATCTGCATCATGTCCAGGCTCAAAACATAGACCTGCGCTATGAGCTGTTTCCCGGAGGAGCAAATCAGCTTCTCCTCGGGATATTTTACAAGCACATTGAAAATCCTATCGAGTACGTGTATGAAAGGCCCGCGACCAGCGAGAGCGTCATATCCCCCGAAAACGTGGGGAACGCCACCAACTTCGGCGCGGAATTCGTTTATACGCACTACTGGAATAAGTTCGGCGTCTCGGCGAACTATACGTATACGCATTCCAATATCGCCACCAGCTACAAGTACTACTATACTACCCCCTACCACGACGATACGGTAACCATCATTACGAAGAACCGTCCTCTTCAGGGTCAGGCCGCCCATATCGGGAACCTCTCCCTGCTGTACAAGGACCCCGCCTTGGGCCTGGAGCTTCAGTTGGCTACCATCTACACGGGACGGCACATTACCTACCTGTCACAGTACGGAGCGCCCAACGGGGATCTGGACTATTGGCAAAGAGGGGAAGTGATCGAAGACTTTTCCGGGGAGAAATCCCTGGGCAGACACTTTGCAGTATATGCCAAGCTGAACAACCTATTCAACACCGCGGATATCATCGAGATGATGTACCCACCCAGCGCCTTTCAAAAGCAGGTCTGGCCGGACGCATCTCAAAGAAGCGACCGGATCCTCGTAGAGAAAAAACAATTCGGCCAGACCTACCTCGTGGGTATCCGATACAAACTTTAAAACAAAACCAACCATATGCAAATCCCCAAAAAAGTGAAGTTGGCCGCAGCGATAAGTGTAATGCTGCTGGCCGCGTGTAAGAAGAACGACACGGTGAACACATCCAAACCGCCCCTGCAGATCGGGCAGTCGGTTACGGCCAGCTACTCGGGAGGTCCCGTCCAGGGAACCATGCTCTCAGGGCAGACCTATACCATCACCTCGGACATCATCGTACCTGCAGGTGATACCCTTCTCATCCAGCCCGGCGTAACGGTGAAGATCGCCGCCGTAGTCAATATAATAGTACACGGCACCTTCCTGTCCCTGGGGACACAGGCTTCCCCTATCTGGATCAGCCCCGGAACGACGCACATGGATCAGCCCTTTTCTTCCATCGCCACAGCCCTGGCCGCAGACCCGGCCTTCCTGGGAGGCTGGTTCGGGATCAGTTGCGATACTTTGTGTCCCTTGTTCGTCATGAAATGGACCCACGTGGAATTCTGCGGGGCCACTTTCGTTACCGCCCCGTTGTCCGGACTATCCGCTGCCAGTCCTGCCTGGACGCTCTTTTACCAGAACCCCAATGGTATATTCGACCTGGAGGACAGTTGGCTCTATGGCTCCGTGGACGACTGCGTGCGTATCACCGACGGAAAGGTCAATATCATGCGTAATACATTTGAAAAGACGGGAAGTAATGGAGGGGAAGGCGTGAATGTAAAAAGCGGTACCGTAGGGGACATCGCGTATAATCTGTTCGCAGGTGGCTCCACCAACGGCACGAAGATTTCCAACGCCGGCGCCACCCCCATTCAGTGTAATATCCACTGCTACAACAACACGTATATCGACTGTGGGTATCGTCAATCCGACTGGCCAGGTCACGGAGGATCCATCGACCTCGAAAAAGCCGCAAAGGCCGAAATCTACAACAACCTGATCGTGAACAGCCGCGTAGGTCTCCGCATCGTCAACACCGCCGACACGACGGACAGCCAGTACGGATATACCTATAACTATGCCGATTCCCTATCGGTTGCGGACATGTTTTATTCCGTAGGGGACGCTACGCATCCTCAAACAACCGATATTCCCACCCCTTCCACTTACCTCCCTGCCGGATATACCGAGGGTGCCGCATACAGTGGAGCGGCCGTCGTCAGCGTAGGCAATCCCCAGTTCAAAAACTTTACGCTGCCCAACTATCAATACCAGGAGATCGATTACGCCAGTGGTTTCGACTTCCACCTTACGGCCTCCTCTCCGGCAATCGGAAAAGGTTACACCGGATTCGGCCCCCTCGGCGTCGTTCCGGTGGATCCCAACTACGGAGCCACGGCCATCACCCCTCCCGGATCGGATATGGGCGCATATCAGTCCAACGGGACGGGCAATCAACATTGATCTGTTATGATGAGGATACTTTTTCTTTCACTGACACTCCTACTGGTCTCCTACGCCCCCGGGCCCGCTTCGGGTTTCCGGGGGCATGGGACTGACCTCCGCTTCTTCATCGTCAGCGACTGGGGTTGGAACGGGGGCAAATCCCAACAGGTAGTCGCTGACCAAATGGCGAAATCTGCGGAAGCACTCGAACCCAGCTTCATCATTTCCTGCGGCGACAACTTCCAGGTCCAGGGCGTAGCCTCCACTGCCGACCCCCTTTGGCTGACCAACTTCGAATACGTCTATAAGGATCCTGCCCTGCAGGTGGATTGGTTCCCCGTCCTGGGCAACCACGACTATAAGGGAAATACCCAGGCACAGATCGATTATTCTAAAATCAGCCGTCGCTGGAGACTGGAGGCGCACTATTATACCTTTGTGCGTAAAATCAACGACTCCATATCCGCCCGGTTCATTTTCCTGGATACGCCCCCTTTCGTCAGCGATTATTACCGTAAAGAAGGCTTCCCTGATATCGTAAAACAGGATACCGCTGCGCAACTCGCATGGCTGCGGCGGACGCTCGCGGAATCGCACGAGCAATGGAAGCTCGTCTTCGGTCACCACCCCGTCTATTCCTATGGCAAGGTTCATGGTAACACGCCCGAGCTTGTCGACCGGCTAAAACCGTTGTTGGAAAAATACCACGCCCAGATTTATTTTTCAGGGCATGACCACGACCTGCAGCACCTTCGGAACGGGCCCGTCGATTATATCGTCACCGGTACCGGCGGTGAACCAAGGCCCAGCGGCAGCGGGCCGCTTTCGCTTTTCAACGCCTCCACCCCCGCCTTTTCATCCATATCTATGTTTGCCGACAGCATCCAGGTGAATTTTGTTGATTATAAAGGGAATACCATTTATACGACGAGCAGGAGTTATAGATGATACAACATGGCTGTACACAAGCAGTGTTTGTATTCCATGCGCTCAAGAATTCCGAAATTGACGCAATGTCGGCACTTCTCCCAAAATCCACAGTCATTGGTAATTTCCGAAAAAGGAACGGGCACAAATCCCAGGGCTGTGTTCATCTTCATAATGGCCGCGCCGGTGGTAATGCTGAAAATGTGGGCCTGAGGATATAAAGTTCTTGAAAGCCAGAATATTTTATGCTTGATTGCGGAGGCAACTCCACGTCCCCTGAAAGCCGGGGACACGATCATTCCGCTATTGGATACAAACTTGCCCCCTTGCCAGGCTTCGATGTAGGAAAATCCCGCCCATTGCCCTTCATTTGAAACGGCAATAACGGCATGCCCACTTTCCATTTTCTTTATTATAGATTCCGGGGTCCGGTTGGCGATGCCTGTTCCCCGGGCAAGGGCTGACGCTTTCATTTCGGCAGTAATCAATAGGGCATATTTTGCATCGGCCTTCGTGGCCAGTCTAATGGGAATGTCATCCATGAGGCTATACATATAAAATTGAGTGCCATAATTTACATTGAATTGATTTACAATAATATCCATCGATATTGGCTTAGGGAAGACCCTCCGACAGGCATTCCATTTTGAAAAAAGCCTTTTAAATCGGGGCATTCCAAAATAAATTTGCAAAACTATAAAAATAGTTTTAGATTTAAACTATAAACATAGTTTTGATGAAACAACTGACCAAAGCGGAAGAGCAGGTTATGAAGGTCGTTTGGAAGCTGGGGAAGGGCCTGTTGATGGAAATCGTTGAAAACATGCCCGATCCGAAGCCCCACAAGAATACCGTGGCGACGATTCTGAAGACCCTGGTGGAAAAAGGTTTTATAAAGGTAGAGACCCTGGGAAGGATTCATCGCTACCATCCGGTGGTTTCCCGGGATACCTATTCCGGGAATTCCCTGTCCAACGTCGCCAAAGGGTATTTCGGGGGGTCGTTCACCAAAGTCGTGTCCTTTTTGGTGGAAGAGGACAAGCTGAGCGTAAAGGAACTGGAGCTGCTATTGCAACAGTTGAAGAAAAATAAACGCTAATCCCATGGAAACCTACATCATCAAGTCCATCTTTGCGAGCGGTTTGCTGACCGGGTATTATTGGATCGTCCTGCGCAAAACGCGCCTGCACCGCTTTAACCGGTTCTACATTCTTGGCGCCCTTACGCTTAGTCTCCTGTTGCCCGCTATCCATGTGACATGGTATGACTTGGCCAAACCTATCCACGTTCCGATCTATTTGATTCCAGGTGCGAACACGCAATCCGGGCATCCGGTCGCCTCCACGCTCAGTATGGCTTTCTGGATTACTTTGGGTTCGTTCGTGGTAAGCTTTACGCTCCTTTGCATCCTGATTCAAAAGATTATGTGGATATTCAGGATCAAACACTCCCACCCGAAAGTGAGGATGCAGGGTTATACACTCATTGAAACCGACGTGGCACAGGCCCCCTTCTCCTTTTTGGATACGCTCTTTTGGAAAATAGGCACTCCCCTAACCACCGGGATCGGTGGAAAAATACTCCGTCACGAATTGACACATATCCGGCAAGGTCATACTTACGATAAGCTGTATGCCCAATTGCTGATCTGTCTTTGCTGGATGAATCCTTTCTTTTGGTTGCTGCAAAAGGAGCTGAATATGGTCCACGAGTTCATAGCGGACGCCGGGGCCCTGGATCAGGGCGATACCGAGTCCTTTGCAAAAATGCTCCTGCAATCTTCATTCCCTGACGCGCATTATTTCGATCCCGTTCATTCATTTTTTCACTCCCCTATAAAAAGGAGATTATTTATGATAAACCTTCCCATTCCCGATAAACCCTCCTATTGGAGGCAGGTATTGACGCTGCCCACCACCGTCCTCGTAGTCCTGTTGCTAACGGTTTCCCTTGGCTACGCCCAAACCGATACCGGCACCGTCAAAATCATTCACGTCCGCTTTATCGACCCCAGGGCCAACGCAGAGCGGCCGGGTGATTCGGTGGTCACCATGAGGGTGGTATATGCCAAGGCAGGTGGCCGCATAGATAGTTTGACAATAAATAACGTAGGCTTTAAGAATGGTCCCCCCAACCCCTATGAAGTACTTTCGGGAACGAATGCCATAAAATTCGAGGCTTTGAATAAGGAACGCGAAAACGAAAACTATGCAGACGAGGTAAAAACCAAGGTGACGGCAGAAAACGCCAAAAACGTCCGGCACTGGTTAGCTTCTGTCATTTTAAGTCCTCCCGATTACGTATATTTCCTGAACGGAAAGAAAATATCCAGGGAAGATGTCAAAAAACTGGACCCTGAAAAGATCACCGATGTCAATATAAAAGAGGGTGTGGTCTCCTTTACAACGGAAACGAATACGAATCCATGAAATCAATCATCAGCCTTTTACTCTCTAGTATGATAGTCATGGGCGCCGGCACCAAAAAAAGCGTCCGCGGCTATGTCGCCCACTTCGAAAATGTACTGGGCACCTCCATGGAACTGAAAACTTTCGCTCCATCGGAAAACGATGCTTCCCTGGCCAATGCAGCGGCCATAACGGAAATCGACAGGCTGAACCGGATACTCAGCGGCTACGACAGCAGCAGTGAATTCAGCCGCTGGTTCAGGACGACGGGCCGCCCGGTTTCCATATCCCCCGAGTTATTCGAGGTGCTGGGGCTTTTCGACCAATGGAGAATCAGCACCCACGGGGCCCTGGATGCATCCGCCGAAGCCATCACCCGGCTTTGGAAATTGTCCGCTTCGCAGCACCGGGTTCCTACCGAAGAGGAAATTAGAGAGGCTACTGCGGAGGTTAAGCGTACGCACTGGATACTGGATCCTACCACGCGCACGGCCACTCACCTCGACAATAGCCCCTTGATGCTGAATTCCTTTGCCAAAAGCTACATCATTAAACACGCATCGGCAGCGGCAATGGCCAAGGGAAAGGCGGATGCCATAGTAGTAAATATTGGAGGGGATATAGTAGTTGCCGGGCAGCACGTGGAACCGGTCAGCATCAGCAATCCGAAAGCGGACGCCGAAAATGACGAACCCATCGACCGTTTGCTGATCGGAAACAAAGCAATCGCCACCAGCGGGAATTACAGAAGGGGGGAAAGCATCGGCGGCCATTGGTATTCGCACATCGTAGACCCCAGGACGGGGATACCGGCCGATAATATATTGAGCGCAACGGTCGTTGCACCGGACGCTTCCACAGCCGGAGCCCTGGCTACCGCTTTCAACGTCCTCTCGCCCCGGGAAAGCGTGCAGTTGGCCGAGGGGATTCCGGGAGTCGACTACCTGATCATTACCCTGGATGGCAAGCGATTCAGCAGCAAGGGCTGGACAGCACTGGAGGACCCCACTTGGAAAATTCCGGTAAATAACAAGGCCGCGTATGATTGGAGTTCGTTTGAACTCGTCGTCAATTTGGATATCAACCTGCAAAAAGAGAACTTCGTCAAGAGACCTTACGTCGCCGTTTGGGTGGAAGATGCCGATCACGCTCCGGTCAGGACCATCGGGTTGTGGCATGAAAGAGACCGGTATCTGCCTGAACTGAAATCCTGGTACCTGAAATACCGGGGACAGTACGAAACCGACAAATCTTTCCTGGGATCGGTATCCAGCGCCACCCGGCCCGCGGGAAAATACACCCTTAAGTGGGATGGAAAGGACGACAAGGGGAATTATGTCAAACCGGGAGTATACACGATAAAGATCGAAGCCGTTCGGGAGCATGGGACATATCAACTTATCCGTCAGCCATTGGATTGTAATTCCACGCCTCAAAAGATCGACCTCCCCGCGAATGTCGAAATTTCATCGGCCTCACTGGATTATAGGAAAAAGGATGGCTCCCGCTGAAATCCCCCCCGGCGCCTTTTGGAAACGCGGTCTCCCCAGGTTCATCCGCTGGCTGCATATTTACCTGTCCATGACCAGCTTTGCCCTGATCCTTTTCTTTGCCGTTACCGGGTTGACCCTGAACCACGCGGAGAAATTCGGAGGCCGGGTCCATTCCATCGAGGACAAGGGCAATATGAATGTCAGGTGGGTAAATCAACCGGATACGAATAAAATCGATAAGCTGGCTATCGTGGAGTTCCTCAGGAACCAATACAGGATCCATGCCGCGCTGAGCGACTTCAGGATCGACGAGACCCAATGCGCCGTTTCCTTCAAGGGGCCGGGTTACGCCGCCGATGCATTTATCGATGACAAAACCGGGGCATACGATATCGTACAAACCAGTGCGGGATTCATAGGCGTCCTGAATGACCTGCACAAAGGCCGGGATGCGGGCGCAGGCTGGGGCGTATTTATCGATATATCCGCGGTTTTCCTGGCTCTCGTTTCCCTGACAGGCCTGATCCTATTATTGTACCTCAAGAAACGTCGCACGGCAGGACTCCTGATAGCTGTGCTCGGGGGTGCTTTTATGTATATCATTTACATCATTTGGGTAAATTAATCGCATATGAAATTCACTTGGATTTTCCTGATCATCTGCCTTTCCAAATTGCACGCCCAGGATACGAGCCGCTCCCGGTTCCATGCCTTCGAGGGAGTGTTCCAGGATCAGCAGGACAAGGACAGGAACATACAGTTTATCGCGGACTCCGACGGTCTCCATGCCAAGATATTATGGGCAAACGCCGTACTTTGGGTGTTTCCGTCTTCCGATTTGGAATTCCAAACCCGGGAGGGGGAACGCGCCACCGTAAAATTTACCAGGGATCCTGATGGCACTATCAACCAACTTACCATCAATGGCGGGGGCATGTGGAAAAGGAACAACCATTACCATCCCCTTGTCCGGAATGAAATACCACACTCACCGGACCAATTGAAAGCCTACGAGGGAGTTTACCAGTTCGAGCATGATCCCGACAGGTACATTCAATTCTTCGAAAAGGATAATAAACTGGTGTTGAAGCAGCATTGGGATGGCCAGGAAATCTCCTTTTCTCCGGATTCATCGTGGGATTTCTTTATCAAAGACCAGGTCCTGTTTACGCTTCATTTTACCAAGGATTCCACCGGAATGGCCTCGAAGGTTTTGGCATTCAAACGGGACCTGTGGCTCAGGGCGCCCCGGGCACACTATTCCGGAAAAGACTTGCAGGCATTCGAAGGTAAATACCAATTAAGCGTGGACAGCGACGACCTGATCCAAATTTCCGCATCGGGAAACAACCTGATTTTCAAGCAGCTTTGGGACGGAAAGACGACCACGGTGACACCCATGGCGGACCTGTATTTTTATAACGCCGTCGAGGCCTTCCCTTTGAAATTCAAAAAGGATCCCGATGGCAAGGTCACCCAAGTTTTAGCACTCAATGGAGACTCTTTCGTAAAGGTTAAGTGATTTTTGTCCTATTTTGACACCTTAGGTTGTCTATAAGGCCTAAAAACATTTTTATGAAAGAGTTCGCACTGATTTTCAGGATTGATGAAGGCGTCCCCGTGACTACGGTCAGCCCCGCCGAAATGCAAGCCAGGATGACCTCCTGGATGGACTGGATGGGTGGCATCGCCGCCAAGGACCGCCTGGTCAGCAATGGCAACCGCCTCGGAGTCAAAGGTTCCAAATGGGTAGGGCCGGATAAGCTCGTCCATGACGGACCCTATACCGAGGTCAAGGAATTCATCAATGGATACACGATCGTTCGGGCCAATTCCCCGGAGGAAGCCGCAGAAATGGCCAAGGATTGTCCCATTCTCCTGGGGGGTGCCGGAAAAGTGGAAGTAAGGCCCCTGGTGGCACCCGATGTAAATGAATGACCTCATTCCACAGCTGTACCGCCAGGAGTACAGCAAGATGGTATCCCTGATCTGTAGCTACTTTGGCATCGACCAAATCGACGCGGCCGAGGACATCGTCAGTGAGACCTTCTTGTCCGCCGCGGAAACGTGGGGCCTGAAAGGCATCCCCGCCAACCCCGTCGGCTGGTTGTACAAGGTGGCGCGGAACAATGCGTTGAATGGTTTGAAACGCTCCCGCGTTTTCCGGACCAGGGTCCGGGGCGCCCTGTCCGATCGAAGCTCCGGCGATATAAACCCGCCGGAGCTTGACCTTTCCCTCAATCATATTGACGATAGTCAGTTGCAGATGCTCTTCGCCGTCTGCCATCCTTCCATTCCCATCGAAGCCCAGGTCAGCCTGGCATTGCGGGTCCTCTGCGGGTTTAGCATCGACGAGATCGCCCGGGCCCTCCTGACGACCAGGGCCAATATCAACAAGCGCCTTTACCGCGCCAAGGAGCGCCTGCGGGAGGAAAATATTTCTATCGAGTTGCCTTCTGCAGCCGCACTGGGCGCACGCCTCGATGCCGTACTGGTGACTTTGTATTTGCTTTTCAATGAAGGATACTATTCTGCCAGCCCCGACAAGGTGCTGAGAAAAGACCTGTGCCTTGAAGCGATGCGCTTGGTGTATTTGCTCTCCGAATCCCCCCTTTCGCGGCCGGACGTACCGGCGCTGCTGGCGCTCATGTGTTTCCAGGCTTCCCGCCTGGAGGCACGTATGAACGACGCCGGTGATCTCGTGCTATACGAGCAACAGGACAGAGACCGCTGGGATCCCGACTTGATCGAACGGGGCAATACTTACTTCGTTAAATCGTGCGATTCCGGTCTTCTCTCGCGGTATCACCTCGAAGCCGCGATTGCCTGGTGGCATACGCGCTTTTCGGACTCCCCTGAAAAATGGGAAAATATTTTAATGCTGTATAATCGCCTGTTGGTCCTGGAATATTCCCCTATAGCCGCTCTCAACAGGGCTTATGCCTTTGCGCGCGTATATGGGAAGGAAAGGGCTATACCTGAAGCTCTCGGATTGAACCTCGATGGCAATCTTTTTTATCATAGTCTGCTGGGGGAACTGTACGCGGGCATCGATGACGCTTCGGCGTTGGTGCACCTGCGGGCGGCTTTGTCGCTGACGACCCTTCCGGCCGAAAGGGCGATAATATCGGCTAAGATGACGTCGTTTGAAAGGGAAGGTTGAAAGTTCCATTGGTGATCACCAGGCTGTCTCCGGCATTTGTCCCTGTGCCCAGCAAGACCCCCGAAAAGGTGCCACCAACCACATTCGCCACCTTATTGAACAGGTTAATCGTCAGGGTTCCATGCCCGTGGGCCGAGTCACCTATCCAACTCCCGGTACCCGTACCCACGGTCCAATTATCGGTATACGAGATGCTCAAACCCGACTGGAATGTGCTGGTAGCCAAAGGGGCATTCCACTGCATTTGCACGCTGATGTTGTTGTCTACAGGAGCGGCCAGCGTAACCACTTGTGTACGGTTATCATAGGTTACCTGCTGGCTAAATGTTTGGAGCGCCTGGCTGTCGACCGTCAGGGTCATGTAGAAATTGACCAGGGCGCTGTTGTTGTTGGATTTGTAGCAATGCGTATTGAGTATGATAACACATGCTGCAATGGGCAGGGTGAAGAAGGAACGTAATCTCATGTCTGTCTATTCTTGATACAATATACTTAATTTACACGAATGAAATGCATACTGGCGTTCCTTCTTGCAGCCTTTTCCGTAGGGGCGGCCGCGCAAACGCCTCGTATCGTGAATATAGTCAACTTCATCCGCCTCCTGGAACCCAGGGATTCCTCCATTACGGAGGACGTCCTTTACCAAACGGTGGTCCAACAGGTAGCGTTGATGCGCAAATACCATTTGCCCGGAACATTTTTGCTACAGTACGACGCCCTGCTCGACCGGCGTTATCAGGAACTGTTGCGAAGTCTTCCGCGCGACAGTTTCGAAATCGGCGCCTGGTGGGAAATTCCCCAGCCCCTGGTTGAAAATTCGGATTTACACTGGCGGGGCCGCTATCCCTGGGACTGGCGCGCCAACATCGGGTTTTCGACGGGCTATACCCCTCGCGAACGCGAAAAACTCATCGACACCTACATGGCTGGTTTTTACAAAATTTTCGGTTATTATCCTGCTACGGTAGGGTCCTGGTTTATCGATGCCCATAGCCTTGCCTACATGTATACCCACTACCACATCGTGGCCTCCTGTAATTGCAAGGACCAGTACGGTACCGACGGCTACACCTTGTGGGGAGGTTATTGGAACCAGGCCTACTATCCGAGTAAAGTCAATGCCTATATGCCGGCACAGGACAAGGCTTTTGAGATTCCAGTGCCTATCTTTCGCATGCTCGGAAGCGATCCCATCCGCCAATACGATAATGGCCTGGGCAGCTCCCGTCAGGGGGTCATTACCCTGGAGCCCGTGTACCCTTTCGGAGGAGGCGATTCGACCTGGGTCCAATGGTTCTTTCATTCGCTCGTTCGGGATCCTGATTTGGGATTCAATTACACCCAGGCAGGGCAGGAAAATTCCTTTACCTGGGCGGCGATGGCCCGTGGGTTATCCTTACAGTTTCCGTTGATAGCGCGTTTGCGGGATTCGGGTTTGCTGCGCGTGGAGACGCTGGGAGCTTCGGGTCGGTGGTTTTCTTCAAAGTACGCCGTGACACCTGCTACCACCTTTTCGGTTTCCGACGATTTGCCAGGGAGCGACCTTCGGACGCTTTGGTACGACAGCCGCTTTTACAGGATCAATCTTCTCTGGGAACACGGTACTCTCAGGATTCGCGATATCCACCTTTTTGATGAACACCTGGCTTCTCCATACGAAACCACTCCGGTCACTTTGAATGAGTGCCGCTTCCTCACGCTCCCCTTCGTGGATGGCTATGTGTGGAGTAAGCCGGGGGTCCTGGCGGGGATCCGGATTATGTCAAATGGGGTTCCGGTGTTGGGCGGAGAACCAGTGTTTACGCCTGTCAATGATTCGGTCATGAGGGTTCGATGGCCGTTGACATCGGGTTCGGGGACGATGGAGATCGTGCTTTATCCCTCTCATATCGAAATATCGATGGCCGGGAAGTGGTATCTTGAAATGACCGCGGCGCACGGGGCTGTCCTGCCGTTTGTATCCATTCGCGATTCCGCGGTGGTTTGCGAGTTCGATGGGATGCATTACCGCGTTTCGGTCGAAGGGCGGGTGGTCCGGGGTGATATCTTTCGGATAATACCCAAAGGGGATATCATAAAATTGAACTTCAACTCACTGCCTTTGCCAACAAGTATGCGGCAGCAGCGGCAATGATCCCCGTCATAGCGACCTTAATTGTCCCTTTTATCAAGGGCTGGCGCTGCAATCTCCGACAAGCCGGACACAATAATAAGGTGATTGGTATTTAGTACCCCACTCAACCCGGCGGTGAGTGCAAAAGGAACCGTCAGCCCGTCGGACATGCCGATGATAATGTCCCTGACCAAACCGGAATTGCTATTATGCTTTTCTTTGCCCATAGCTTACCTGTTTTTCAACCTTTTATAAAACCATCGTTTCGCCGCTTCCGCCGATCCGATATACAATGCCACAATTAGCGCCATCCACCCGTAGAACGACAGCGGCATCGGCACAAAGCCCAGCAGCCCCGCCATCGGCGTATACGGTAACCCGATGACTACCACGACAATCAGCGCGGTTGCCATGGCCAGGTATTTGCCAGGCGGACTTTTTAGAAAAGGCAGGCGCGTGCGTACCACCAGCACGATCAGCGAAGCCGACACGACCGACTCGATAAACCATCCCGTTTGAAAAACCTTTTCCCCAGCTTTCATAAAATACAGCAACACCCCAAAAGTCAGGTAATCAAAGACCGAGCTGAGCAATCCGAAGATCAGCATAAAGCGCTGTATGAATTTGATATCCCACCGCCGGGGCGCTTCAATCGCAACCGCATCTACCCGGTCCGTCGCAATCGTCATTTCGGGAAAATCCGTCAGCAGGTTCGTCAATAAAATTTGCTTGGGCAGCAAAGGAAGGAAAGGCAGAAAAAGGGAAGCTCCCGCCATACTGAACATATTGCCGAAATTGGCGCTGGTCGCCATAAAAATATACTTCATCGTATTGGTAAAGGTTTTGCGCCCGATCAGGATCCCATCTGCCAGCACCCCCAAATCCTGCTCCAGCAGCACGATATCCGCCGCTTCCTTTGCCACATCGACTGCGGAATCCACAGAAATACCCACGTCCGCGGTATGCAGCGCCGGTGCATCATTGATCCCATCCCCCATAAAGCCCACCACGTTGCCCGCTTTTTTCAGGAACAGGACAATGCGTTCTTTCTGGTTCGGTTCCACCTCCGCGAAAATATGCGCCCCCACCGCCTGGTTTCGGAAAGCATCGTCGCTCATCTGGCGAATCTGTGGGCCGGTAATGATGACCGGATCGGCTATGCCTATCTGACGCGCAATGCTATCGGCCACCAGGGCATTGTCGCCCGTGATCACCTTGAATTGTACCCCCAGTTGCCGCAGGTTGATGAGCGTCTGGCCCACATCCTTTTTTGGGGGATCAAACAGCGTAATAAAACCGAGAAAGACCATATCCTTCTCGTCTTCCTTTGTAAAGTCCTGCGCCGCGGAAGTCTTTTTATAACCGACCCCCAATACCCGGTAACCCGCTGCGCTTAGTGCCCGGTACTGGTCCATAATGATTTCCCGGCGGTCATCCAGGGGCAATACTTCCCCCTTCTCCTTCTCGGCCGTCGTGCATATATTAAGCATTACGGTCAGGGCTCCTTTGGTGATGGCAAAATTATCGACACCATTTTTCACTTGTACCGTCAACCGCTTCCGGATAAAATCATAGGGGATTTCGCACTGCACGGTATACGCGGGGACCGAAGGCTTATAAACGGCACAGATCGCGTCGTCGATGGGATTATGGAACCCTTGTTGCAGGGCGGCATTCAACCCGGCATACTGCAATACTTTTTCCGAATGCTGCCCCG
>Ga0206863_1225_pt1 | contig 16966 bp, 12 predicted proteins | sample Alteio_BWOrgCont_41_FD_152634 | JGI IMG/M metagenome (GOLD analysis project Ga0206863, IMG submission 152634) | Enriched cells from forest soil in Barre Woods Harvard Forest LTER site, Petersham, Massachusetts, United States -... | ecosystem: Environmental > Terrestrial > Soil > Temperate forest >...
TCGGATTGGAAATACGCTGCGAGGCTTTTGGATATAAAACGAATGATGCGATCAACAATATGACTTTTTATCATTATCAAATTGTAAATCGTTCTCAATTTGCCCTTTATAAAACTTATTTTGGATTTTGGGATGACTTTGATTTGGGTAATGGAGCACTAAACTTTACCGGATGTGATGTAAGCAGGAATATGGGTTATGGCTATTGTTCTGTTGCACCTCAGCCAAATGGTTCGGGACAATATGCAGGTGAACCCGGCTATCTAAATGACCCGGCTGCTGTTGGTGTGGTATTTTTTCAGGGGCCTGAACATGATGTAAACGATTCAACAGAATGTTATTTAAGAGGCAAGTATATTGGTATGGCGCGTTTTTGTTACTATAACAACGATTTCAGTAACCAAGGTAATCCCAGCAATCAAACATCTTATTACAACTACCTGACTGGATTATGGATAGATGGAACCAGTATGACTTATGGAAAGACAGGATACGGAGGTACAACACCCTGTAGCTATATGTTCCCTTGGACACCTGCTGGAACTGCTTTGTCAAACACCGCTCAAAATACAGACCTGAAAAATTGCGGAACCGGTGGAAATTCCGAGTCGGAATGGGATGAAGTTCAAGCTCTTGATAATGGAGGCGATAGAAGATTCATAGAATCTTCCGGGCCATTTACACTCCAACCGGGTGCTGTTAATTATGTTATTGTTGGTTGTGTATGGGATCAACCGGCTACTACCGGATTAGGCAATATATATCCTATCGGGCTAATTCAGCAAGATGCTGATCTTGCCCAAGGGTTATTTGATAACTGCTTTAAAGTAGTTAATGGGCCTGATGCTCCGGATATTGCTGTTCAATCTCTTAACCAGGAAATTATACTCACGCTTTCTAATGCTGCTACATCCAATAATTATGAGGAGCATTATGCAGAAAAGTATCCTACGATACCCAATATACCAAATACTGTAATTACCGATAGCGATTATACATTCCAAGGGTATGAAATATTCCAATTGATTGATTCTTCTGTCACATCTTCAGAATTACTTGACCCTACGCAAGCACGTTTAATTGCTCAGTGTGATATAAAAGATAATGTTTCACAAATTATCAATTATGTTTATAACAGTACCCTTAATTCCAACGTTCCTACATTGGAAGTAAGCGGTGCAAATAAAGGAATAGTTCATTCTTTTGATATTAAGGCAGATGCTTTTCAACAGGATGGTCAATCAAACCTCGTTAATGACAGACCTTATTATTTCATGGCAATTGCCTATGGATACAATAACTATTTCCCATATCAACCCAGTGGCCCAATCATTAATATAACAGACGGGCAAAAACTTCCGTTTTTACAAGGCAGAAGAAATATAAAGGTTTATACCGCTCTTCCTACTATGGTTAACGCTGAAAACTTTGGAACAGTTCAAAACTCCATTTATGGATCGGGAGTTCCCGTTACCAGGCTTGAAGGGCATGGGAACGGCACTAACATTATTGAGTTAGACCAAAATAGTATTAATTATATTCTTGCTAATGACACTATGGCTCATCCTACTTATCTTCCCGGCCAAGGTCCAATTAATGTTAAAGTAGTAGACCCGCTTAATGTGATAAATGCTAATTTCATTGTTAAGTTTTTGCCTGATACTACCAATAATGGAGTAACCGACTCCACTAAATGGCAATTAATAAATCAAACTACCGGTGAGGTATTTAATTCTGATACCACTATAGGCTATCAAAATGAGCAAGTATTTCCACAATATGGCATTTCCATTACCATTGTAAATGTCCCATTCCCAGGTGGCGGTAATGCAGAAGCAATCGATTCGGCCAGCAGCCTTTCTTTCGCCAATCCTAATCAAAATTGGTTAAGCTTTGTTCCATCTACTGCTCCGCAGGTAAGTCTTGCTTATTGGATACGTTCTGGAGCTGTTGCAGCCCCAGTCGGGGCTGTTGACCCGCAAATAGATTTTCAATCGTATGATGCGTCTAATATTGTTGCAGATAATAGTAACTGGGACCCCAACCAATATTATAACCAAATAATAAGTGGTTCTTGGGCTCCGTATGGTTTGTGTGCCGTTTCTGATAAAAATGAATATTGTGATAATGGTCCCGCATATAGTGGTGCTATATCTCCCCAAGAGAATGCGAATGTAGCTGACTCTATAGGTAACATTGCCAGCGTTGATGTTGTATTTACAGCCGACCAAAGCAAATGGACAAGATGTATTGTATTGGAAGAACAAGACCAAACTCAACTTGCCCAAGGTGGAGCAGCAAAACTTAATCCCAGAGTGAGTTACTCTATAAACCAAGACGGGAAGTTTGCCGATGCATCTATGACAGCTGAATATAACGATCCTTCACAACCTAACTATATTTCTGATACGGCAATGGGTTGGTTTCCTGGTTATGCGATCAACCTTGAAACAGGCGAAAGATTAAATATGGCTTATGGTGAGGATTCTTGGCTTAACGGAGATAACGGAAGAGACATGAAATGGAATCCTGATTCTGTTTCTTATTCCCCCGGTGGTTCTTCGGGTGCAGGAACTACCTTTGGACAGACCAGTATTTTTGGAGGAAAACATTATATCTATGTGTTCGGACATAATAATAATATTGCCTATAGCGGACGGAACAATGTGAGTATCCCGGCTTATGATGCCGATCTGACAATCCATTCTCTTTATTTCCATGAGGTTCTTAATCCTAATGCTATCGCCCCAGGTCAAACCTGGTGGAAGGAAAGATTGTTAAATGATGTTATGTGGGTTAACATACCGCTCTTAAATGCAGGCCATCAGCTACTTGAATGCGATGCAACTGTTAGACTAAGAGTTGAAAAACCATATGATACTTCTTATGGAGAAACGTATCTTAATGAACAGTATACAAAAGGAACTAATACCTATGTAGACGGGCATGTGGGCTCTACTTGGAGAAACCCTCATCCTGTCAATAAAAATTTCCCAATGTATTCCTTTACTACAAATGGGTTACAGGTTACCACAAATAATAATTCGGCTGCTAAAAATGCACTTAGCCTGATAAACATAGTGCCTAATCCATACTATGCCTATTCAGGATATGAAAGTAATGCATTAGACACAAGGGTAAGAATTACCAACTTGCCACCTGTTTGTACTATTTCGATATTTACACTTAGCGGAACATTAATTACGGTGATACAAAAGGATGATCCAAGCACCTATACTGACTGGACATTGATGAATCAATACAATGTTCCTATAGCCAGTGGTCTGTATCTTGTTCATGTAGCTGTTCCTAATGTAGGGGAAGTTACCTTAAAATGGTTTGGAGTAATGAGGCCTTTGGATTTAACATCATATTGATAACAAATAATTAAACATATATAAAATAATAACACTACTTCTCCTGCCTACGGCGGAGTAGTGTTTAGAGTAACTAAAAGGAAACAGTTAAAACATTAAATGTTAATATGAAAAACAAGAGTACTGTAGCAGCAATTGTAATAAGTTTGACAATGAGCTACTATTGCAGCGAAACAAAAGCAGGTGATCCTGGAAGATCAGGTCAGGCGGGCGCATCTGAATTGCTTATTGACCCTTGGGCAGGAAGTTCAGGTTTTGCTGATGCAAATTCAGCCTGTGTTCAAGGAGTCGAGGCTCAGTTTTTAAATGTTGCAGGAACAGCCCAAATAACTCATACCGAGGTAATTATAGCGAGTACAGATTATTTAGTAGGTTCTGGGATACACCTTTCGGAAGCAGGATTTTGCCAGCCGGTAGGTGAGGGAGCCTTTGGTTTTTCAATTATGTCTATGAGCCTGGGGACTATTAATATGACAAGTTATGACTATCCGGATGGAGGAATTGGCACTTTCACCCCTCAACTTATCAATATTGGAGCCTCCTATGCACGCCATTTTTCTGACTATATTTATGGAGGTATTAATATAAAACTAGTGGATGAAGCCATTTCCAATGTTCATGCATTTGGCGCTGCGGTAGATGCAGGAATACAATATGTTGCAGGGAGCGAAAAAAATATTCACTTTGGAATAGCATTGAAGAATGTAGGTCCTGCAATGAGTTACTCAGGCGACGGACTTGACTTTTCAACTCCCATACCCCAGGCAAATCCAATCGGGAATACTGAAACGGCTGAGCAAAAGTCCCAGTCCTTCGAATTGCCCTCTTTGGTAAATATTGGTGCCGCTTACGATTTTTATCTTGCCAAGGATTCAGGAACCAAAAGCGTTCATCGCTTAACAGTAGCTGCCAACTTCACATCTAATTCATTTACAGAAGACCAGGAAATGCTGGGAGTGCAATATGGTTATAAAAACTACCTTGTTTTGGAAGTAGGCTATATGTATCAAACAGGTAATTTGGATGTTTTAAGCACAAATCCTACTGATGGCGGACGCACCAATGTTTATACAGGATTATGTGCCGGAGCTACTTTGCAATATCCTTTTGGTAAAAAGCATAGCCTTATTGGTATATCCTATTCTTACAGGGCTACCAATCCTTACCAAGGGTGTAATACCATCGGAATTAAACTAGACTTATAATTTTATAACTATTTATATATATTTGCATAAGGAGAGGATGGTCATATTCTCTCCTTTTTCAATAAAATAAATAGTATTTAGTATAGCATAAAAAATACCTTTCATGTCACAAGCTTCATATTTTACCCAGGAAGGGCTTGATAAGCTCCTGAAAGAACTTCATCAACTTAAAAGTGTTGAAAGGCCTTCTATTTCAAGACAAATAGCTGAAGCCCGCGATAAAGGAGATTTATCGGAAAATGCTGAATATCATGCCGCCAAAGAAGCACAAGGGCTATTGGAATTAAAAATTTCCAAGATGGAGGATATTGTTGTGAATGAAAAATACAGGCGTTACGGTATTGGAGGGAAACTATTTGAAGAGGTAGTTAAAACAGCTAAAAATATGGGTGTGCGTAAAATAGATTGGCAAGTACTCCATTGGAATGAACCAGCTATCCAGTTTTATAAAAAATATAATACCGTTTTCAGTAAGGAGTGGGCAAATTGCACCCTTTATGAAAAAGAATTGAACAGTATCAAATTATGAAGATGAAGGTATTTAAATTTGGCGGGGCATCGGTAAAAGATGCGGACGGATTAGAAAGAGTGGCGAAAATATTGAAATCTACGGATGGAAAGATTCTGGTAGTGGTGTCTGCCATGGGTAAAACCACCAATGCGCTCGAAAGACTCGTACCTAAATTAAATGACTCTGCTGCGGAAAAACTAATTGGAGAAATAGAAGAGTATCACATAGGGATTGTAAAAGAATGTATAATAGGGACACAGAAAGATAAAGCAATAGCTATACTGGAGGAAAAGTTCATGGAGTTAAGAAAACTAGTAAAGGAATATCCACCTGACAACTATGACGAACGATATGATCAAATAGTTTCCTACGGAGAAATATTATCTACCCATCTTATACGTTTTTTTCTCCTTGATCAGGGCTTGCCTAACGAATGGTTTGATATCCGCCGTGCTATATCTACCGATAATAATTTCAGAGATGCCAAAGTAGATTTTATCGAAACGGAAAAAAGTTTTCAATCGATTGTTTTACCGGCATTAACTAAAAGTAATATAATAATTACACAAGGCTTTATTGGATGTGCCTCGACAGGCAAAACGACTACGCTTGGGAGAGAAGGTTCTGATTATACAGCCGCCATTATAGCCTATTGTATTAATGCAGAGTCCGTAACAATATGGAAAGACGTACCCGGGGTTTTAAATGCCGACCCAAAGAAATTTAAAGACACTGTTAAAATAGACCGCATTAGTTACCAGGATGCTATTGAATTAGCTTATTATGGGGCCTCGGTAATACACCCGAAAACAATAAAGCCTTTGCAAAATAAAAATATCCCTCTTTTTGTAAAGCCCTTTTTAAATCCTCCCGAATCGGGCACTTGCATTGATGGCAATAATGCATCCTTATCTATTCCCTGTTTTATTTCAAAGCCCAACCAAGCGTTGTTGTCGCTTTCATCAAAAGATTTTTCATTTATTGCGGAAGAAAATCTCAGCCTCGTTTTCGATTCTTTTGCCAAACTGAAAGTCAAAATAAACATGATGCAACATTCTGCCATTAATTTCTCCGTATGCTTTGACAATGGCCCTGGTAAACTATCTCATTTGTTAGATGAATTTCAGGATAACTACAGGGTACTATATAACGACAACGTGGAACTTTTCACCATACGGTATTACGATCAGGCTACTATTGATAAAATTACTTCAGGTAGAAATATACTTCTCGAACAAAGAAGTAGGTACACGGTGCAACTGGTATTAAAGTAGACAGCTATACTAAACTGTCCAAGGAATGGTTGGGGTTGTGCCCCGAACAATAATACCGCCCCGATTACCAATTTCAACAGTTCCAAAACGGGAAGCAAATATTTCGGGTAAGGGCCTATCATCAGGAATAGAAAGCCAAAGCCTTAGTAAATGACGCTTTTGAGCAGGCTCATCCCAATCTTGAAAACCGGTACGGTCGTGTAAAAGAGCATGGTTATATACAAATTGCATATCTCCTTGCTCCAGTTCCATTGATAAATAAAGTTTAGGATCATTGGCAAGCCTGTCGAACATATTCAATGCTTCCACATGCAGTGGTGTCAGGCGTGGAGCATCGGCAAAACGCTGGGCAGAATCAATATATTGTCGCTGATAAAATACGGTAAGGTATCCTTCATGAAAACTGAAAACCGGAATTAATAAATAAGGTAACATTCCTTCGGGAACTTCACCCCGACGATCAGTTGCTATGGGCTGTAAAAGAAGTTCAAGCAGGTCGGGACGATGTTTGTGCATTTCGTTAAAAATAGCGGAGGCACTTACTAATAAGGATGTGCCACCGGCTTTTGCCGTTCTTAGACATAGCAACCCAACCACATCCGAAGAGTCGGTATGAAAAGTTTGACGTTCATTCGTCTGATAAATACGTGTATTCGGATCGCTGCTTTTTTTACCCAAATCGCGAACATGTCCAAGCATGTGTCCCATTGCATTTTGGGAGCGAGGAGAACCAAGATGGCAACCAAGTCCGTAAAAAATAGTTCCTGCTTCATGCTCATTATATTTGGAAACAGGCAGTCCTTTTAACAATACAAACCCTCTGCCATTTATCAGCTTTTCCCGCAAAGCAAGAAGCTTAGTACCTAAAGTAGGTAAAGGAAATCCGGAAGCAGTCAGTGAACCTATATTTTGCTGTGAGTCAAGTAAGGGTTCCGCAGCTTTTTCCAGTTCTATTATTTCAGATGGAGATAACTCCTTTATCCACTCATTCTTGCGTTGAGCTATCTGTGGCCCATACCAAGTAGATGGAATATTCAGTTCGGGAGGAATTGGTTGTGCAGCAAGATTTTCCATAACTTATTTATTCTGTTGTGTCATTCGACTGTTAATCCTTGTTCACGGAAAGTATTTAAAATTTTTTGAAATGCGGCCAATGGTTCAGGATCATCCCAAATATACTCATGGAAAGCAATACCAGCAAAACCTATTTGTTTAACTTTATCTATATTATCAATAGTAGTTCCTCCTCTTGCAATTACTTTATCCGGATAAGCGGGGAGCATCTTCATCAAAGCACCTGTATTAAAACCTAAAAGCTGTCCGTTAGTGCCCCTAAATACAGGAGATATGGTTACGTAATTAAATTTTCCGGACACTTCATTGAGCGAAGAAAGGCTTTCACAGGACGTTCCTATTGTGCAATTTTTCTTAATCAAGCGTAATAAGACTTTAAAAAATAAAAACTTCAGCTTCTTTTTCCGTTCTCTTTTAGATATTTGAATACCTTTCAAATCAAGATTGATAAGAAGGCTATAATATTTACTTATTATAATTTTTTTTCGCTGGTCTTTTGTGAACTCGTTAAGATAATCCTTAAGCTCTTGTTTAGATAATTGTGGTTTACGAATATATAGTGAAGGAAGCCCCATATCGAGCATTTTACTCAAAATAGGATATTCATTTTCAATAGTATTGGAAGGGGTAATTACTATTAATTTCATTTGGCTAGTTTAAAATCCATTCTGTTTTGACAAAGAAAGAATTTTCCATTTTATAAATTTTTAATCTTTTGCAGTTATATTGTGTGTACTATTCTGATGCACGGCGCTTGCTATTTCAGCTATCAATGCAGGTGATTGTTCTGCAATGGTACCTATAACAATAACATCAGCTCCTGCTGTACAAATATTATAAGCGCTTTCGGGATTTCTTATTCCGCCGCCGACAATAAGTGGTATGTCAATATTTTTCTTTACATGTCTTATCATATTTAATGGGACATGGTTTACAGCCCCACTGCCGGCGTCTAAATAAATAAGTTTTAACCCAAGCATTTCTCCAGCCATAGCAGTACAAACTGCTATATCAGTTTTATCATGAGGTATGGGCATGGTATTGCTCATGTAGGCAGCCGAGGTGGTATTACCTCCATCAATAAGCATATAGCCTGTGGGGATAATTTCAAGTGAAGTTTTTTTAAGAATAGGAGCACTTATAACATGTTTACCGATAAGGTTATCAGGGTTTCGCCCAGAAATAAGAGAAAGGAAAAGTATGCTGTCGGCATTGGGGTCAATTTGGTCAGTTGAACCGGGAAAAAGCACCAACGGAATACTCGTAGCCTTTTTTATTATCTCAACACAGTTTTGGAGGCTCCCGCGGCTTAACAGGCTTCCGCCCACAAAAATATAATCCACATCTGCATCAATCGCATTTTCAAGGGCAATGGTCGATTTGAATTTATCGGGATCTATAAGGAGCGCCAATTTTTTCTGCTTCTTTTCTACACCACCTAAAATAGATTCATATACTTTTTGCATGCCCCTAAAAAAACAAATGTCGCATTTTTTTGAATATTCTAAATCAATAGAGGTTTAATTAATAAGCCGTTTGAACCAACATAAAATCTCCTACCTTCATGTATTCCATGGGAATAATCATACTATCATTTCTTCTATGGACAAGTCCTTCCAATTTACCTTTCAGTGAAAGCACAAAAGGCTTAATTTCAAAATCATTTTTGAAGGAAATATTATCTTGTCCGTATACTTTGAACATCACTTCTTTCGCACCCCAAATAGCAGTAAGCTGTTCGACTGATGGAACTGATCCTACATATATTTTTTCAGATTCAGCTAAAAAGCGGTCGGCAATTTTAATTATGCGAGGGTGCAACATTTCAACATCTATCCCTGGGGCTTTGTCCGGATGCACTGATATGCCAACCATCCTACCGGAATGGCTTATGGATATTTTACCGCTGTGACCTATCAATATAGGTTTTCCATTTTTAAGATAATCGATAGTCGGGACTGAAGGATAAAAATGCTTTAATAATGCCCTTACAGCAAGCCATTCCAAGCGTCTCCCAGGGTTTTTTAAAGAAGAAAATGTGTCAAGCCCTGCCTTGTCCAAGGAAGCCATTTGAAGTAAAGAATACTCATCTTCAGTAATCTCCCAAAGAGCTGTAAACTGTCCATCCGGATATTCTATTTTAAGATTTACAGGCATAAAAGAACAATATTAATACCATTTTTCATACCTTTGCCGTCCTTTTTAATGTATACAGAAAACAAACATTCAAAATTTATCAAGATGAGTTCAACCACAAAAGAAAAAAAAGTACCGTATAAAGTAAAAGACATAAAACTGGCAGAATGGGGGCGCAAGGAAATATACCTTGCTGAAGCTGAAATGCCGGGGTTAATGACTCTGCGTGAGGAGTATGGCAAAACAAAACCACTTAAAGGCGCACGTGTTGCAGGTTGCCTGCACATGACAATTCAAACTGCGGTGTTAATTGAAACTTTGGCTGAATTAGGAGCTGAAGTACAATGGTCATCGTGCAATATATTTTCGACCCAAGACCATGCTGCCGCAGCTATTGCCGCCGCCGGTATCCCGGTTTATGCATGGAAAGGTTTGAATGAAGCTGATTATGAGTGGTGTATTGAACAAACTCTGTTTTTTGGAGCTGAGAATAAGCCATTGAATATGATTTTGGATGATGGCGGAGATCTTACTAATGTAGTATTAGATAAAAACCCGGAACTAATTGCCGGCATCAGAGGTATTAGTGAAGAAACTACCACCGGAGTTCACCGCCTATATGAAAGGATGAATAAAGGAACCCTTCCAATGCCTGCATTTAATGTAAATGATGCCGTAACCAAATCGAAATTTGATAATAAATATGGATGCCGTGAATCATTAGTAGATGCCATTCGCCGTGCTACCGACCTTATGCTTGCCGGAAAAGTGGCAGTTGTAGCCGGTTTTGGTGATGTAGGAAAAGGATCGGCCCAAGCCCTGAAAAATTCGCAGATGCGTGTTATAGTAACAGAAGTTGACCCTATTTGTGCCCTGCAAGCCGCTATGGAAGGCTATGAAGTGCGTAAAATGGACGATGCTGTTAAGATGGCCGATATTATTGTTACCACCACCGGAAATCATCATATTATATCTGATAAGCACTTCTTAAGCATGAAGGATAAAGCCATTGTTTGTAACATTGGCCACTTTGATGTGGAAATAAATATGGCATGGCTCAATGAAAATTACGGACATACCAAAGATACCATCAAGCCACAAGTAGATAAGTATACCATCAATGGTAAAGATATCATTGTACTTGCCGAAGGAAGATTAGTAAATTTGGGATGCGCCATGGGGCATCCTTCCTTTGTAATGTCTACCTCGTTTACCAACCAGGTTTTAGCGCAAATTGAATTATGGCAAAACCATAAGAGCTACGAAAACAAAGTATATACCTTACCTAAAATACTGGATGAAAAGGTAGCTCGTTTGCACCTCAAGCATATAGGGGTGGAATTAGATGAACTTACCACCGAACAAGCTGCCTACATTGGTGTAGATGTAAACGGACCATATAAGCCAGAATACTACAGATACTAATAGTAAAAGCTGATTTTATTGCAAGGGAAAAGAAGTTAACTTCTTTTCCCTTTTTTAATTGATTTAAGGACTGCTGGTTACTACTAAGCTGGGAGGATTGGTATAATTAGTAAAGTATTGCTTTAAAGCTATGGTGCCGGGACCACTATTAACATTACCACTAATTAATGAGTATGTGGTACCACACACAGGACATTTTACTTCAATATTACCTGATAAAACATTAATAACAGCTTTAGGGTTTGTTAGACAGTCATAAGGGCAACTCCTGTCAAATGCCAGGTAATTATCGGGCGACTGGCAGTAAAGTACTATTCCGTTATTATGATATCCGACAAAAGTAGCGTAATCCCAGCCCAAAGGATTTAATAGGTTAGAATATCCGCCGCTGCCCACAGTAGCTGTAAAATCGACATATACATTAGGAACCCCACCAGCATTAGCAGAGTCCTTTTTGCAACTTGTAATTATTCCAAATAAAAACAGGGAGACTATGAAAACCCTTTTAACCATTTTGAACTTAAAAGGTCAACCTTTAATTAGTTACTGTAATATACGTACCGTCAAAACTAGTGGTATACTGCTTTAAGGCGATAGTACCTGGCCCTTTATTGGAAATAGTGCCACTATACAAAGAATATTGCGTACCGCACACGGGGCATACGGCCGTAATTCCACTTGCCTGAACAGTAATGATGGCCTTCGCATTGGTTTCACAATCATAAGGGCATCCACGGTCAAAAGCAAGATAAGAATCTTGTCCATTACAAAAAAGTATTATACCATCGTAGCCACCCGTAACATATACCCAGCCGCCCACATGGAGCAAGGAAGAATATAATGCATTATCTACATTAATCGAAAAGTTGACCGCTACATTAGGCACCCCAGTAGTAGCGGTAGTGGAATCCTTTTTGCATCCCGCCATCATTGCAACTAAAAAGAGGGATAATAAGAAAACTCGTTTTACCATTTTACACAAAACTAATAGCCGGTTATTGGTAGCTAATTACGCAAATATAACGTATTTTTGACTTTCAAAAAGAGGTTCGTTTAAAAGATATGCATATAGGTGAACGGAAAACAATAAATAAGCTTGGCATTATTGCTATAATAAGCTGTTGCATTATTTTATTCCTCCCTGCAAGCACCTTAGGACAAGATAACCCGGCTAAGGCCGCGAGTAACCCGCCGGGCCAAATGTCAAAAGCAATAAGAAAAAAGCAGTGGAAGAAACAACGCCAAATCGATCGTGCTACCAAACAGGCTTTAAAAGCCCACCTGAAAGACCAAACAAAAGCGGTACGCAAAAGCATGAAGAAAAATGCAAAAAAAGCAGCCAAAAACAATGAACGAGGATAAGCCTTTTTGGCTTTTTAATTCATTGTATTTTAAAAGTACTAACGCAATTTTTTACCATTTATTAATTAAAATCTGCCATACAATAAGTCAAACCCACCATACAATAATTGTGGCTTGACGAGAGCCTTTCATAGCATATCTTTGTATAGGAAATGAATATCTTATGGTTTTGAAGTCACTATGGTATGATGGAAATTTGGAGCAAAAAATAGTTTATTCCGAACAAATGACATGAAATAATTTTATGAAAATCCTTTTCGCTATTAAAGAAAAGAATATGACTGATTATAAGATACATATAATAAACAATCGAATATTAAAAGACAAAATGCTTTACTGTTTGAACAAATTAATTTTACATTTGTGCGTTTGCATTAACATAAATTAACAAAACACTACGTTTTATGTTCAAAAAGATACGCATTACATCAGTAGCCCTATTAATTGCCGGCGCATTATCAGCACAATCAAGCGGTATTAAAGTCCATATAATAGATAAGGCCACTAAGTTACCTGTACCATTTGCCCAAGTAGTGGCAGAGCAAGGTGACAGACAGGTTACCGCTGGCATGACTGACGATAAAGGATATGCAGAATTAAAACCTATCGATCCCGGAACATATAATGTAAGGGCTCAGGAAGAAGGTTATAATGATTATGTACTGAGCGGAATAATTGTTCACCAGGATGAGTTGGAACATGTGGAAATGGTAATGGCCAGTAAGGCTGATACTTCGATTAAAACGGTAGTAATTACCCGATACAGGGTACCCCTTATAAATACCCGTACCGAGACAGGAACAGTAATGGATAGTGCTGATATACATAGCAGGGCTGCAACAGATATAAACTCCATAGCTCAGGATGCTCCTGGTGTTCACTCCTCCGATGTTGGGGGCGAATTAAGTTTTCGGGGAGCACGGACAGATGCCACCCAATATATTATAGATGGGCAAAAAGTTACACAAGACCAAGCTATTGGATCTATCCCAATAGGCTTGCTTGGACAGGAACAAGTGATTACCGGGGGTATACCGGCGAAATATGGCGATGTTACAGGCGGTATTGTTGAAATAAATACTATAGCCGGAGCTGACCATTATTTTGGAAGCGTGCAAGGAACAACTTCCAACCTGTTTAATTCCTATGACAACAACGACGTTAACTGGAGTGTTGGAGGGCCTATATGGTCAAAGACAGATAGCAACAAAACTAAAACTACCCTAGTTGATTTTATATTTGGAGGTGATTATTTGTTTCAAAGAGACCAAAATCCAAGTTTCATTAATCCTACCTATGCAAATCAAAGTACGCTTAACCAATTAGAGGCTAATCCAATTACACCTGAACCGGGAGGAATCGGATTTTACAATTCGGCTGATTTTGTAACATCGAACGGAATGGAAACCCAAACGTGGCATCAAAATGATGCGCAAGACCAGGTATCACTAACTGGGAAATTAAATTTTCACGTTTCCAATACTGTCAAAGTTACTGTTGGGGGGTCTTATCAATATCAAGTAGCACAAGAACTTTATGGTAACGCAGGAAACCTCCAAGGGAATGGGGAACCAGACTATTATAACTATGAGATGTTTGACTCTCCTCAAGACCCTCAACGCACAGAAATCAATTATAAAGGTTTTGTAAGGCTCACCCAAAATTTCCATACTCCGGAAGGAAAAGATAAAAGTTCGCTCATCAAAAATGCTTTTTACAGCATTCAGGCAGAATACTCGCACACCTGGCTACAGATAGATAATGGTAATTTCGGTACCAATTTTTTTGATTATGGATACGTTGGAAAGTTTTATGAATACAGAGTTCCCGAATACCCGGGTACACCCTCTGTTGGTAAGGATGGGTTGGGATATTACATGACTGGGTATAGAGATTCGGCATTTACTTTCACTCCTTCTAATTTGAACCCGATAGAAGCTAATTACACAAAAGACGTTATTCAACAATTGGGTACAGGTGGACAGTTTAATACTGTTATTCCATCAAACAACGGTCTTGTTAATGGTACAAATCCGTTTACTAACGCTATCTATTCTTTATGGTATAATGTAGGAGAAGCCTATCCAAGTTACTTTGAGGAAAACAATAATCACTTCCGATTCTCTGCCGATTTCTCCGCTGAAATTGCTAATAACTCTATTGAAGTAGGATTTGAATATGAACAAAATTCTATAAGCCAGTATAGCCTTAATGCTGCAGGCTTGTGGACGTTGATGCGGGGTTTAGCCAATTTCCAACTCACAGGCTTAGATACTGCTAACCCTATACTTACCAGGCAGGGTACATATAACACATACGCCTATAACCTATCTGATCCTAACCCTTCCGCACAAACACAATTTGACAAAAGCTTACGGGAAAAACTTGGGCTTCCTGTTAACGGTACCCAATATATACAGCCTGATGAATATGCCCCAAGCATGTATTCATTAAGCATGTTCAGTGCTACTGACCTTATTCAACAGGGAGCAGGATACGTTAGCTATAACGGCTATAACTATATGGGTACTTTGAATTCAACAAACCCATCTATTGATGATTTCTTTAATCAAAAGGATGCTAATGGAAATCTTATGTATCCTATTGCAGCATATCGTCCTATATATTTGGCTGGATATATCCAAGACCACTTTGATATTAAAACAATGGTATTTGACGTAGGATTGCGCGTAGAACAATTTAACGCTAACCAATACGAACTTTCAGATCCCTATCTACTCTATCCTGCATATACGGCAGGTTCTTCAGAGGCAAAAGCGTTGGGATCAATCCCCGGTGATATTGGAAGCAACTATGTAGTGTATGTAAATAATTCTCAAAGCACCACCCCCACGATAGTAGGATATAGAAATGGAAATAACTGGTACAATGCAAGTGGTAACTTAGTAGCCGATCCTGCCGTTATTGCATCAGCTACTACTACCGGAACGATTCAACCTTATCTTGAACATCCCAGCCAAACGAGCGTTGGCTCGAATGCCTTTACAACATATACACCCCAAACAGAAGTATTGCCGCGTTTAGCCTTCTCCTTTCCTATCACTGACGAGGCAAACTTTTTCGCCCATTATGATATTTTAACCCAAAGGCCTCCGGGCGTAGGGTATAATATTTTCAATCCCATCCAATATTTATATATACAAAGTTACATAGGAGGTGTTCTTAGCAACCCCGCGTTGGTACCTCAACAAACTACGGATTATGAATTGGGCTTTACCCAGGTACTGGACAAAGCTAAAACCATGGCGCTTGAAATTTCAGCGTTCTATCGTGATATGAAGGATCAAGTTGAAACATACAGGTATATCGATGCCTACCCTACCTCCTACTTAGCTTATGCAAACGAAGACTTTGGAACCGTTAAAGGAATTTCTCTTTCTTACGACTTAAGGAGAATAGGAAACTGGAGCGATGTTAAATTTAGGGCAGGCTATACGTTATCATTTGCCGATGGAACAGGTTCCGGCCCTACTTCGGGAGAAAACCTTGCCGCATCAGGAGAACCTAATCTTCAAATTCCGGCAGCTTTAAATTACGACCAACGCCATGCTGTCACTGCTAACTTGGATTTCCACTTTGCTTCGGGAACCAATTACGATGGCCCTGTTTGGACAACCCACAGTGGAAAAAGTGTTCAAGTTCTTTCCAATGCAGGTATTAATCTTAACTTTTACGCGGGTTCAGGAACACCCTATACACAATGGACTAATGCTACCCAACAAGGTCTTGGCATTACCAGTAAATATGGTATAATAGGCGCCATTGACGGAGACTATATGCCTTGGCAGGAACGGGTGGATTTACGGGTGGATAAAATGTTCCGTGTCTCTATCAAATCACACCCATGTCAAGTAACCGTATATATTGCAGCCACCAATTTATTAAATACGGAAAATGTGCTGAATGTATATAACTATACGGGAAATTCTACTGACGATGGGTTCCTTGAATCGTCGCAGGGAAAACAAACTATTGCGGGGCAAGTTTCACCACAAGCTTATGTTGCCCAATACTCTGTATTTGAAAAAATACCAACTTATTTTTCACTGCCTCGCCAGGCAAACCTGGGGTTGGTATTTAACTTCTAATCAAAGAATGAAAAAATCAAGTTGATATTATAACATTAAAATTTAAAATCATGAACATGTATCGTAAATTATTAATATCGGCAGCTTTCTGCATAGCACTGTCAGACCATAGTTCTGCTATGGTAAACATAGGAAGCCCGGCTCATCATAAGTCAACCCATTCGGTAATGACTGCAGGATGTGTGCAAGACCTTGGCTCCGCCATTTTCAATGTAAATAACGTACGTTGCCGTATTATGGATGAGGGCGACATGTGGTGGAACCCGGGAACAAATAACCCCGTTTATTTCGTACCGGCCAATGGCGATATTAATGCACAATTCGCAGCCTCTTTATGGATTGGTGGCTATGACGCAGGTAACCAGCTGAAAGAGGCAGCTATGACTTATCGTCAAAATGGGGAAGACTTTTGGGCAGGACCTATAGATACAGTTACTCATGGCATTTCAGTTTCAGAATGCCAATACTGGGATAAACTATTCTACTGTACAGA
>Ga0206863_1226_pt1 | contig 16833 bp, 13 predicted proteins | sample Alteio_BWOrgCont_41_FD_152634 | JGI IMG/M metagenome (GOLD analysis project Ga0206863, IMG submission 152634) | Enriched cells from forest soil in Barre Woods Harvard Forest LTER site, Petersham, Massachusetts, United States -... | ecosystem: Environmental > Terrestrial > Soil > Temperate forest >...
ATGACGTTGATCGTATTGTCGATGGCATCGAGTTCGATGGGGTCGTCGTCGTGGACGAAGGCCAGGCCACCGCCTAAGAAGGCCTCGGGGGTGATGTGGCCCACCACGAACCCGTGGGTGCCTCCGCTGAAACGGCCGTCGGTGATGAGGGCTACCGATTTGCCCAGGCCGACTCCTATCAGGGCCGACGTGGGTTTGAGCATTTCGGGCATACCCGGGGCGCCGCGTGGGCCCACGTACCTAATGACCACCACGTCCCCTTCTTTCACTCGTCCGCTACTGATGCCTTGAATGAGTTGGTGCTCGCCGTCGAACACACGGGCCGGGCCGGAAAAGCGCGTCCCTTCTTTCCCCGTGATCTTGGCGACGCTGCCGCCGGATGCGAGGTTACCGTATAGAATTTGCAGGTGGCCGGTGGCTTTTATGGGGTGTTCAAGCGGGAGGATCACCTTTTGGGTATTGAAATCCAAGCCAGCCACGCCGGAAAGGTTTTCGGCAAGTGACCGACCGGTAACGGTAAGGCAATCACCGTGAAGGAGTCCGCGTGACAACAGGTACTTCATTACGGCGGGGATGCCGCCGTGTTCGTGAAGGTCCTGCATGAGGTACTTGCCGCTGGGCTTGAAGTCGGCAAGCACGGGAATGCGGTTGCTGACGGCCTGGAAGTCGTCCTGGGTAAGCGGCACGCCCACGGCCCTGGCCATGGCGATGAGGTGAAGGACGGCATTGGTGCTGCCCCCCAGGACCATGACGGTGACGATGGCGTTTTCGAAAGCCTCGCGGGTCATGATGTCCGAAGGCTTTATGTCGCGCTCGAGCAACAAACGGATCGCTTTGCCCGCGGCGGCGCATTCTTTGCGTTTGTCGTTGCTGAGCGCCGGATTGGAGGAGGAAAAGGGTAAACTCATACCCAGTGCTTCGATCGCAGCCGCCATGGTATTGGCGGTGTACATGCCCCCGCAGGCACCAGCCCCGGGACACGCATTCATGATGATGCCCTTGAAATCGGCTTCGTCCAGCTTTCCGGCGATCTTTTCTCCCAGGGCTTCGAAGGCCGAGACGATGTTGAGGTCCTGCCCCTTGTAGTGACCAGGTGCAATGGTGCCTCCATAGACCATGATGCTGGGCCTGTTCAGGCGGGCCATGGCCATCACGGAACCGGGCATGTTCTTGTCGCAGCCCGGGATGGCAATGAGGCCGTCATAATATTGTGCTCCACACACGGCTTCTATGGAATCCGCGATGACGTCGCGGCTGACGAGAGAATAACGCATGCCATCGGTTCCGTTGGCCATTCCGTCGCTGACGCCGATGGTGTGGAAGGTGAGGCCGACCAATTCGTTGTCCCAAACCGATGCCTTGACGACCTGGGCGAGTTCGTTGAGGTGCATATTGCACGTATTGCCGTCATAGCCCATACTGGCGATTCCAACCTGCGCTTTCTTCAAATCTTCATCTGTCAGACCGATACCGTACAACATAGCCTGGGCGGCCGGTTGGGTCGGGTCTTGCGTTAGTGTCTTCGAGTATTTGTTCAGTTCCGTTGCCATATGCTTTTTTGTCGAAAGTGGGCAAAAAAAAAACCGCCTCTTTTTGGGAGGCGGTTCGCGTAATTTTTTTTGGTTGTTTATACGACGCCACCTCCCATTATGTTAATAATGCGGATCACCACGATAACATTGATATGTGTGTTGGATAACATCGTTGAACAAATGTATCCATTCATCGCAATACCGCAAAGAAATATCTCAAATAATTGTCGACTTGCTGATGGACAGGTGTTCCCTGTCCATGCCTGCCGGCAATTTCTGGTCTATATAATCCCTGATCAGGTCACCGATGGTCGACGTGGAATAATAGTTCACCGCATCGATGTCCTTAGTGACAAAACCATAAGACAACGTCCATTCCGCCCCTGACCGGACCACCGCAGCCTCTTCCTTCATGCCCAGGTGATCCAGGAGCATGGCTGCGCTCAGGATGGACCCAATGGGGTTGGCGATATCTTTTCCCGCCGCCTGAGGATAGGACCCATGTATGGGTTCGAACAAAGCAGAACCCGCCCCGATCGAAGCCGAAGGCAACATGCCCAGGGAGCCGCTGATAACGCTGGCCTCATCGCTGAGGATATCCCCGAACATGTTTTCGGTGAGGATCACATCGAATTGTTTGGGATTGAGCATCAGTTGCATGGCCGCATTGTCCACGTACATATAGTCTACCTTAACGCCGGGGAAACCGGAAGCCAATTCCTGGACGACCCGCCTCCATAGCCTGGAGGTTTCGAGCACATTGGCCTTGTCCACGAGGGTCAGGTGTTTGCGCCGCACCGCCGCATAGTTGAAAGCCAGGCGTGCGATCCTTTCGATTTCCGAGCGCGAATAGGTGCATTCGTCGAGTGCTTGCTGACCGTCCGCACTCAATTCCTTTTTTCCAAAATAAATCCCTCCCGTCAACTCCCGGAAGATCACCATGTCAACGTGCTCCAGGATCTTGGCCTTTAGGGGGGACAGATGATGGAGCGCGCTGTACGCGCTGACGGGACGGATGTTGGCAAACAATTGGAGGGACTTGCGCAGCTTGAGCAAACCTTGCTCCGGCCGGACCTTGGCGCTGGGATCGTTGTCATACTTCGGGTGGCCGATGGCCCCGAACAGGATGGCGTCGCTGGACAGGCAAACTTCGATGGTCTCGTCTGGAAGCGGGCTGCCCGTTTTGTCGATCGCATCAGCGCCCATCAGGCAATAGGTGTACTGAAAGGTGTGGTCAAAGCGGGCTGCAACCGCGTCCAGTACTTTGAGGGATTGTTGGGTAACTTCCGGCCCGATGCCATCCCCGAAGATCACAGCAATGTTCTTGTTCATAAATGGGTTATTGTGGATGTACGGTAAATGCGTTTTTGTTCTACTTGCCTGCCGTCCTGGAGGGTCAGGACGTGCGTGAGGCAAGTGGGTAATTGGTCAGTCCGATGGCTGACATATAAGAGTGTCTTTTCGCTATTTTCCATAATCATGTCGACTACGCGCAGGAAAAATCGGGCTTGATGGTCATCCAGACCCTGGCAGGGTTCATCCAGGATGAGTACAGGCGGATCTTTTACCAGGGCCCTGGCCAGAAGGGTCAGGCGCTGTTGGGCGATGGATAGGGAATTTAATTTTTTATTTTTTTCCAAATTCAAATGAAAGACTTCAAGCCATTGACGAACCTGGTCTTCCTGATCCGGAGTAATGGCGCGGTAGAGGCCGGTGGTATCGAAAAAGCCCGTAGCGATGGCGTCTCTGCAAGTGGTTTGGTGATCGAAATACCAGTGGAGCTCCGGGGAGATATAACCGACGCGCTTCTTGATTTCCCAAATGCTTTCTCCGGTTCCCCTTTTCTTGTCGAACAGATAAATATTATTGGCGTAGGCCTGGGGATGGTCGCCTACCATCAGGCTCAGCAGGGTCGATTTGCCGGCGCCGTTGGGACCGCGGAGCCACCAGCGTTCGCCGCGTTTCACGGTCCAATCGATGGCGTCCAGGATGATTTTATTATCGTACCGGACGTGGATTTTTTCAAGGCGGGCGAAGTTTTCAAAATGAGTCGCCGGTCCGGAAGGTGGAAGGACGGGGTCCGCAAGGACCTCGCCGGAGGCATCTCCGAGGATGGTGATCGTCGTGCCTCCGGCGGCAAGATCGGCCAGGAGGTCGTCGAGGTTATCGCAGGAAGCGGCATCCAAGCCGTTATACGGATGGTCCAGGATGAGCGATTCGGGTTTGGCCAAAAAGGCTTTGACGAGTTGCAGTTTTTTGTGTTCGCCGCTGGAGAGTTGAACGAGTGAGGCATTTGCGCGGTGTTCCATGTGGAAAGCACGCAACAAGGGCAGGCAATCGGGTCCGAGTTCCTCCAACACGGTGACGGCACTTTCAGAGTCCGCGCTGTTATAGCGCTGTTGATAGTAGAAATTGGAACTGAGGCCCACGCGGTCCTTGAAGTGATACCACTGATCCACGAATATTTCCTTATGATCTGGTACGTTCATACGCTTCAATTTCGGGGCGGAGGCTGAGGAGATAATCTATGTCGTCGAAACCGTTGATGAGACAGGTCTTTTTATATCCGTTGATGGCAAAAGTTTCCGTTTCGCCAGTGGCGGCTGCGGCGCCGGCGGGGCCGGCGGGGCCGGTGGCGGTGGCGGGGCCGGTGGCGTCGATGGTGATGGTCTGGTCGGACAGGCTTACCGTTATGGTGGCAAGGCGGTCCAGGCTGAGCAATTTTTGCAGAAAAGGCTCCGACACCTGGACGGGCAACAGGCCGTTGTTGAGGACATTGTTCCGGAAGATGTCGGCAAAGAAGCTGGATACCACTACACGGAAACCGTAGTCTCCAAGGGCCCAGGCAGCGTGTTCGCGGCTGGATCCGCAACCGAAATTCTTACCTGCCACGAGGATTTGACCCTCATAAAGGGGGTTGTTCAAAATAAAATCGGGCACCGGGGTTCCGGAGGATGCGTACCTCCAGTCCCGGAAAAGGTTTTCTCCAAATCCATCCTTGGTCGTCGCTTTCAGGAAGCGGGCGGGGATGATTTGATCCGTATCCACGTTTTCCATGGGCATGGGTACTATCCTAGAAGTAATCGTCGTAAAGGGCTTCATATTTTCACAGCTTTCATTCTAAGTCTTTTGTAATCGGCGTACCAGGTGCCTCCGCGGAAATGAGAAGGCCTGAGGAGTTCCTCCGTCCGGGCTAGGATGCGGTCGGTTTCGGCGGGTTCCATATTCCTGAAGAAAAAAGCTCCGAACATGCGGATCCATTGTTGCATGTCGGACGCCAGGGCGGTCTCTCTTTCAAAATGCAGGGCTACCTTTACTTCAAAACCTCCGGATTCCAGGATCGTAGCGTATTCACTTATCGAAGGGAAGTACCAGCCTTCGCCGGTGAGGCGTTCGCGGCAACCTGCTTCCCACATTGCTTCGTCAAGGGCTTGAAGGATGTCTTGAACGTTGCCTTTTCCTCCCATTTCTAATATCAGGCGCCCGCCTGGTTTCAGGGAACTTTTTATACACGCGATGACCGACCGTTGATCGTCGATCCAGTGAAGGGCGGCGTTGGAGAAAACGGCGTCGAAGGGTTCGTCGTAATGGAAGTCGCGAGCGTCTTTGACCTCGAATTGCAGACCGGCGTGTGTTGCCCGGGCTTTTTCGATCATTGTTTCGGAATTGTCCATACCGGTGACACGGGCACCGCTGGCTGCGATCTCCGATGCCAGTTGGCCGGTGCCGCAACCTAAATCAAGGATGCACTCCCCTTTTTGGGGCGCCAGCAATCCGATCAGGTCCTCTCCATATTTGGAGACGAAGCCGTATTTATCATCGTATAGATTCGCGTTCCAGGTGATCATAACAGTTCCCTTATATCGGATACCCTACCGGTGATGGCCGCGGCGGCCGCGGTGAGCGGGCTGGCCAGCAGGGTTCGGGCGCCCGCCCCCTGCCTGCCTTCGAAATTCCGGTTGGAGGTGGATATGCAATATTCCCCGGCGGGGACCTTGTCTTCGTTCATTCCCAGGCAGGCGCTGCAGCCGGGCTGACGGATTTCGAAACCTGCGGCTTCAAAGACTTTGTCCAGCCCTTCGGCTTTGACCTGAGCGGCGACTTGCTGGGAACCGGGGACGATCATCACGTTCACCGAACCGGCTTTGTGGCGGCCCTGAATCACTTCGGCAACCATCCTCAGATCTTCGATCCGGGAATTGGTGCAACTGCCGATGAAGACGTGCTGCACGGGCATACCCAGGAGTGGCTTTCCGGCTTCCAGGCCCATATATTGGAGGGCTTTGATGATAACCTTTCTTTCATTATCATCAGGCATCGTATCCAAAGCAGGTATGATGCTCGTGATGGGAATGCCCAGGCCGGGGTTGGTGCCATAGGTGATCATGGGCTCGATGTCGGCGGCGTCGATGACGACTTCCTTATCGAAGACCGCGTCGGCATCGGAATGGAGGCGTTTCCATTCTGTCACTTTTTCGTCCCATTCCGGGCCCTGGGGGGCGAAGGGTCGGCCCTTCATATAGGTGAACGTCGTTTCATCCGGTGCGATCATGCCTCCGCGCGCGCCCATTTCGATGCTCATATTGCAGACCGTCATACGCGCTTCCATGCTCAGTTCGCGGATGGCGGATCCTGCGAATTCCACGAAATAACCCGTGGCGCCTGCCGAGGAAAGTTTGGAGATAACGTAGAGTATAATATCCTTGGCGACGACGCCTTTAGAGAGTTTCCCTTCTACTTTGATGCGCATCAGTTTTGGGTGCGATTGCAGGAGGCACTGCGAAGCAAAAACCATTTCCACCTCGCTGGTGCCGATACCGAAGGCGATCGCGCCAAAAGCGCCGTGGGTAGATGTGTGGCTGTCGCCGCAAACGATGGTCATGCCTGGCTGGGTGATGCCCAGTTCGGGGCCGATCACGTGGACGATGCCCTGATAGGCGTGCCCCAGGCCGTAGAGCTCTACACCGTGTCTTTGACAGTTTTCCGTCAACATGGAAACCTGCTTTCTCGATAGCTCGTCTTTGATGGGGAGGTGCTGGTTTTGTGTAGGGACGTTATGGTCGGCGGTGGCCAGGATCTGCGTTGGGCGGAAGATGTTCGTTCCCCGGTCTTCAATGCCTTTGAAGGCCTGGGGGCTCGTGACTTCGTGGATGAGGTGTTCATCTATATACAGGACGGCGGGGCCGTCGGGTATGGATTTCACTACGTGCTTGTCCCAAATTTTGTCGAAGAGTGTTTGTCCCATAGGTACGGTTTAAACGGCGGCGGCCTCCTTTTCGTATGCGTATGCTAACAACTTTAGGTCGGCATCATCTATTTCCTTTTTGCTATCTGCGATTGTTAGAAACCGCTCGTATAGTACGTCGATATCGTTGCGCATAAAGGCGTAGCCCAGCTTGTGAAAGCGATGCGCCAGGGCGCTGCGGCCGCTGCGGGCGGTCAGGACGATGCGGGAACCGGCGGCGCCGACTTCTTCGGGACGGATGATCTCGTAGGTTTCGGCTTGTTTCAGGAAGCCGTCCTGGTGGATGCCGCTCGAATGGGCGAAGGCGTTGATCCCCACGATGGCCTTGTTGGGCTGGACGGGGCAGCGCATGGTATCGGAGACCAACTGGCTGATGGGGTTCAGGTGCTCGGTATGGATGTTCGTGTGCAGGCCGAGGCTGGGGTGTTGTTTGATGACCATGACCACTTCCTCCAGGGAGGTGTTGCCGGCCCTTTCTCCGATCCCGTTGATGGTACACTCGATCTGACGGGCGCCGGCAATGGCCCCGGCGATGGAGTTGGCGGTGGCCAGGCCCAGATCGTTGTGGCAATGGCAGGAGATCACGGCTTTGTCGATATTGGGAACGTGGTTCACGAGGTAGGCGATCTTTTCACCGTATTGGTGAGGAAGGCAATAGCCCGTGGTATCGGGAATATTGACCACGGTGGCACCGGCCTTGATGACGGCCTCGATGAGGCGGGCGAGAAAGACGATGTCGGCACGTCCGGCGTCTTCGGCGAAGAATTCCACGTCGGGAACGAAATTCCGGGCGTAGGCCGTCGCCTTGACGGCGCGCTCCAGGATTTCCTCCCGGGTGGCATTAAATTTAGCCTTAATGTGAATATCGGAAGCTCCGATGCCTGTATGGATTCGGGGCCTGCGCGCGTGTCTAAGGGCCTCGGCGGCCACTTCAATATCCTTGTTGACGGCCCTGGTCAGGCCGCACACGGTGACTTCTTTCATCTGACGGGCAATGGCTTCCACGGACTCGAAGTCCCCGGGGCTCGAAATGGGAAAGCCGGCTTCGATAATGTCCACACCCAGGGCTTCCAACGCCTCGGCTACTTCTACCTTCTCCTTGGTGTTCAACTTGCATCCCGGAACCTGTTCCCCGTCTCGTAGGGTCGTATCAAATATGAAAATTTTATCACTCATGGTGAGGTTTTTTGGTACCAAGTACAAAAGTATCTTTGCGGGACGGGGCTTTAAAATCAAAAAGCACCTCGAAATACACTGGCTACCAGCCTCTAAAACCCTCCAAAATGACTGTGGACGTGGATTTGAACCTAAATGAATTACGATGGCCAACAGGACAAAAGATGAACTGTTTCAATTAGTTAAATCGTTAGAAAAGTCGGAAAAGCGGAATTTCAAGCTCTTCATGAACCGGCTCGGCGGGAGCCCCGAGGATATGAAAGGGGTTACGCTGTTCGATGCACTGGATAAGATGGAAGCCTACGACGAAGAAATCCTGCTGAAAAAGCACCCCTCGATAAAGAAGCAACAGCTCTCGAATCTTAAGGCGCAGCTTTTCCGTCAAATCCTTTCCTCCCTGCGCCTGCTGCGGGATGACCACAACATCGACCTCCAGATGCACGAGCAGATGGATTATGCTAAAATACTGTATGACAAAGCATTATATCAGCAAAGCCTAAAAATGCTGGAAAAGATCAAAGAAAATGCGCGGGAAAGCAATCAACTGTCCTATGTCATGCAGGCCCTGACCTTTGAAAAAAAGATCGAATCCCTGCACATCACCCGCAGTATGGCCAACCGGGCAGAAGCGTTGGCGGGTGAAACCGAAAAGGCCAATGAACAATGGGTCATGCTGGGAAAGTTGTCCAACCTGGCCCTTCAACTCTATGGCTGGTACATCCAGATGGGACATGCCCGGGATGAAAAGGACGTCCACGCGATAAAGGCCTTTTTTGAAACCAACCTCCCCAGCGGGGCATTGAGGGTCGAAAGTTTCTACGAGAAACTTTACCTATACCAAGCGCAATGCTGGTACCACTATATCCTCCAGGACTTCTTGCAGTTCTACCGGAATTGCCAGAAATGGGTAGACCTGTTCGAGCAGTACCCCGTGATGCTGGGCCTGGAGACCGTGCAATACCTCAAGGGAATGCACAACCTCCTGATCGCACATTTCGTACTGTTGAATCACGAGAAATTCATGCCTACCCTCCGGGCTTTCGAGGAATTCACGCAGTCCGACCTTGCCATGCAGAATACGACCACGAGGGTCCAATCTTTCATTTACCTGTATATATCCAAGCTGGACCGGCATTTCATGGAAGGCACGTTTACCGAAGGGCTGTCCCTGGTCCCCGAAATCGAAGCCAGGCTTTCGGCCTACGAAGTCCACATGGACAGGCACCGGGTCCTGGTCTTCTACTATAAAATAGCGTGTTTGTATTTTGGCAGCGGCGACAGTGAAAACGCCATTACTTATTTGAATAAAATCATCCACTGGAAGGTGGACCTGCGCACGGATCTCCAGTGCTACGCCCGCCTACTCCACCTGATCGCCCACTACGAGCTGGAACACGATCAGCTCCTGGAATACCTGATCAAGTCGGTTTACCGCTTCATGGCGAAGATGCAAAACCTCAGCGTGGTCGAGGAGGAAATCTTCCAATTCCTGCGTAAGTCATTCTTTCTCAAGCCCGGAAAGATCAAGGGGGCGTTTGTTGTCTTGAGGGATAAGCTTCTCAAGTACGAGGGGAACCCCCTGGAAAGCCGGTCTTTCATGTATCTGGACATCATTTCGTGGCTGGAGAGTAAAATCGAGGGAAAGCCCGTCCAGGACATCATGCGCCAAAAATACCTTGCTGATTATCAGAGAAAAAAGCGCTATATTTAAGTCCGAAATCCGATCTCTATGAAATTATCTCACCTGGCAGCCATCGCGGCCATTGTGTTTTTTTCCTGCAGTAAAGGTGGAAGTACCGGGGGAAACTCCGGAGATTCAGGCTACGGCGGCACTTCAGGCCCGTCGGGGACCTACCTTACTACTACGTCTACGGTCATCAACGGGGACAGTGTCCGCACGGAAATCTATTTCAATACCGATAATTCGGTTCAAAAGGCCATCATCCTTAACGAGGGCGTCAACGGGTCCGTCGGGGATACTACTTATGTCACCATTTTCCCGATATACGTAGGGGGAAAGCTGACCCAACTGCAAACCTCTGCGGATTCTACGGCTACTTCCGGACAGGCGACTACCTTTTTTGACTATAGTTCTTCGGGCGCGTTGATGCGTATCCGTTATAATCCCGGTACGCCGGCCTATGCTTATGATTCCCTGGTGATTGCTCCCAACGATCTCCTGGCTCAAAGCTTTCACTTTGTTTCTCAAGGGTCCAACATGGTCCAGTTGTATTCGGAGTCCTTTACCTGGAGTACGGCCAAAGATATCAGCAGTTTGCTGCTGAGCAATGTGGATACCTCTAACGGTTCGGTTTCGGACCTGAGCATCACCTATGCTTACGACGGATCCTTCAATCCTTATAAGACGGTAAAGGACCTGGCGTATATCCTGGGCAGTCTCGACGACGACCTGCCCATGCTGTCGGCCAATAATCCGACCAGTGTACAGATTACGGGGGTTAATGCCTCGAATGATTACGTATACCAGTATAATTCGCTTAGCCTTCCGGTGTCTCAAAATATACAGGTGCTTCAATCAGGATCAGTGAAGACTTCGAGTTTTGTGTTTTTCCAATATGTGCAGACGAATTAGTGTGGAAATAATTCGGTCCTTCAACGGTGAAGCTGAAATAAAAATAACTCCGATTCTTATAAGAATTATAAAATATATGTCGTACCCCCGGAATAAAAGCTTACGACATTCCGTTTCAAATTGCTTTTGGGTAATGGTGCCGGTTACCGTAAATGGAATATCCATTTTTTGATGGGGTCTAAGGGGTTATATTTGCAATATCTAAAATAAGCTATGAACTTCAAACGCGGATGGGTCTTGGGCTGCTTATTGTTGGCGGCCTGCCATAAGAACGGTACTTGGGTGGACGGTCAGATCGACCCCGGTATCCGTCAAACCATCGATGCCCTGAATGCAAAAGTAATAAATGGCATTTCAGCAAAGGACACAGCCGGCCTGAAAGGGATGTTCAGCGATTCGCTTTGGAGTCGCGTCGGGCCCGCCTTCGCCGCCCAGGTCATGACGAACGGCGTCAGCTTCGATACGGGGAAGTTCAAGATCCGGAACCAATATTACATGGTCTTCGGTGGTACTACGCCGAAAAGCAATACCAATTTGCACAGGGGCAAGGGCAACGACCACGATTACGTCCTGACCTTCCAGCCCATGAACGAAGAAACGGGCATGACGGTGGGTTACTTCAATGATACCCCTGAGTCCTTCGCCCTGACGACCGCCTACGGAAAATATGGGGATTCCTGGAAGCTCAATATCCTTGAAATCGGGCTCCTTAAGGTGATGAACCGGGACGCCATCGACTGGTATCAGCGCGCCCAGCATGACTATGAAAAAGGCTTCCTGGCTGACGCTGCCAATGACCTGCTCATCTGTGAACAATTGCTCAGGCCCGCGGGAGACATGCTCCATTATGAAAAGGAAAAAGATATAAATGATATGGACCAGCGCCTGACGGCGGCCATCGCCCAGCGCTATCCCTTCCCTATGACTGATAGTCTCGTGTCAACCAAGCCCAGCATCTTCCGGATTTCCCTGAACCGCGCACCCGAAGGGTATTATCCCCTGGTCTTGTATAAAACGAAACTTCCCTTGAAGGATACCCTGGCTTTATCCAGGGAGTGCGACGCGGTGTATGCGCACCTTGGGCAATTGTTCTCGGGGCTCGACGAGGGGAAAAGGTATTTGTATTTCCGGGCGTATACCCAAATTCCGGGGGATACCACGGGGGCACTTGCGTATAAGGAATTCAAGAGGGCTGGGAGGATTAAAAGGGAGGAGCCCTAGATAAGGCTCCCCGAATGTTGAGATTAAAAAAACTTTTGCCAAGGTAAATCGGGTCTTTCAGTCCCGGGACGCGTATCGACTAAATTCAGGCTCCCGGCGACAGACGACCGGTTTCGTCTACGAATGGCATTTGTCTCCAAAGAGCCGTTTTCTATCTTTGGGCATGTCCCTGCCAACCTTCCAGCAAATCTTACTGGACAAGAACAAATGGCTGCTCCGGCACACCATGTTCTGGGTCGCCACCACTGCATTTTTGGTTACCCTCGATTTTAATAGTGCGCGAAGCGGTTGGGATGCTCTGGAGACCACGGCCATTTTCCTGCCCCTCAATATGCTGTTTGCTTACGTTATTTTATACGTTTTGATCCCGCATTTTCTGATCAGGGAGAAATATGCCCAATTCGTGCTTCTCTATTTATTGTGGTCCCTGATCGCCTTGATCTTGAATTTTGTGGTGCGCTATGCCGTGCTGGTCCCCATCAGGTCGGGGCGCAACATCACCTTCGAGAATTTCCCCGATAAGGGTGTCTACCGGCAGGTTTTTGCGTTAGGCAGCTTTGCCCTTATGAATACCATTGCCATGTTCGGCGTCCCCATCAAACTTTTCAAGTACTGGTACATCAAACAGCGGGATGCGCTCCAATTGCAGAAGGAAAAGCTGGAGTCGGAGTTAAGCCTCCTGAAGGCCCAGATCCACCCCCATTTCCTTTTCAATACGCTGAACAACCTTTACGCATTTGCCATCGAGAAATCGGACAAAACGCCGGCGATGCTCCTGCAACTGGCGGGTTTGCTCAGCTATGTCCTATATGAATGCGAGGGGCGCCTGGTACCCCTTGAAAATGAGATACAACTGATCAGGAATTACATCGACCTGGAAAAGGAGCGCTACGAAAGGCTTGACATATCCTTAAATTTCAGCGGAGATATTCTTGACAAGATGGTCGCGCCACTGTTATTCCTACCCTTCGTGGAAAACGCTTTCAAGCATGGAGCATCGGAACAACTGGAAAAGCCCTGGATCAGTGTCGACCTGTCCGTCAAGAAGGATACCCTGATCTTCAAGATGATCAACAGCCTCGACCCGGGATACGTTCCCTCGAACGGCCATGGCCTTGGCATGCGGAATATTACCAAAAGGTTGGACCTGCTGTATAGTGATAAACATGAACTGGCATTCGGACCCCACGAAGACTATTACCTCGTTTCGCTTACCCTGCAAACCACATAGTATGGTGATGAAATGCATGATCGTAGATGATGAGCCGCCGGCCACGAAAATCATAGAGTCGTACATCGCAGAGGTAAGCGGCCTTGAGCTGGTAGCGATTTGCCACAACGCCGTCGAAGCCTTCCAGTTGCTCCAAAGGACACCGGTCGATCTGTTATTCCTGGACATAAAAATGCCCCGCATGTCAGGGCTGGAGCTTCTCAGTGGGCTGACCGCTTTACCCAAAATCATCATTACCACGGCGTACAGGGAATATGCCTTCGATGGTTACGAGTTCGATGTGGTAGATTATCTGCTAAAACCCATCCCATTTACCCGCTTTCTCAAAGCAATTGCCAAAATGAATAGGTGGACCCTGGCAACCCAACAGGATTACGAGGTGAACAAGGAAGCTTTCCTTTACCTGAGGGTCGATCGAAGGATGCGCAAAGTCCTGACCGACGATATTTTATACCTGGAAAGCAGGAAGGACTACGTGAAGGTCATCTGCAGGCAGGAGACCTTTGTCATCAAGCACACCCTGGGAGCTCTTGAAAATATGCTTTCGGAACACCATTTCCTGCGCGTACACAGGTCCTTTATCGTGGCCACCCGGAAAATTACTTCATTTTCGGCCCAGCGGTTGTTGCTCGGTCAAACGTATCTGCCGATAGGCAGATTGTATAAGGGAGCGGTAATCAGGGCATTGGGGGCTGCCGAAGATAAACCTCCACGGCCTTCCGGACACTCCCATGACGCTTCAGCAGATCGCCGGCCTGGTCGTAAGTGAGGCTGGGTAATTGCTCCATGACCATCCGCGTTCCGCGGTCCACTAACTTATCGTTGGTTAGTTGCATATCCACCATTTTATTGTCTTTCACCCGGCCCAGGCGGATCATGACGGAAGTAGAAATCATATTGAGGACGAGTTTCTGGGCGGTGCCGCTTTTCATGCGCGTGCTGCCTGTTACGAATTCGGGGCCTACAGGGACTTCGATAGGATAGTCGCATGCTTTCGTTATGGGGGCGTCCGGGTTATTGGTAATGCATCCGGTCAGGATGCCCCTGGCCCGGCAAGCTTCCAGGGCGCCTATGACGTAAGGTGTGGTGCCGCTGGCGGCGATGCCGATGACGGAATCTTTTTGTGCGATTTTGTGTGCGTCCAGGTCAAGCCAACCTTGTGCTGTGTCGTCTTCCGCGTGTTCGACGGGTTTCGTGATGGCTTGGAGGCCCCCCGCGATGATCCCTGTCACAAGACCGTAAGGCACGCCGAAAGTGGGCGGACACTCGCTGGCGTCCACGATCCCCAGGCGTCCGCTGGTGCCGGCGCCGATATAAAAAAGGCGACCTCCGCCCAGCATGCGGTCGCTAACCGCTTCGACCAGTCGCTCGATCTGGGGAATGGCCTTTTCTACGGCCAAAGGTACCTTCTGGTCCTCCCTGTTGATGTTGACGAGCAGGTCGTGGACCGACATTTTCTCCAGGTCGTGGTAGAGCGAGGGCTCCTCGGTGATCTTTTTGAAAGTCATACGCTAGGGTTGTGATAGGCTTCCAGTCCGTCCATGGGCACTTTAAGGATTTTCCCGATCTCGAACTCATAGGACCGGCCCAGCTCCCGGAGAACGTCCCGGAAGGCGTGGGCGACTCCTCCGATGAAATGGATGGGCTTGGTCCAGCTTTCGCGGTATTTGCAGAGGTGTTGAAAGAAGAAGTCGTTCAGGCCGTCTTCTATGATGTTTTCCACCATGTAATGTCCCCTGTTGGCGGACAGGAAGTGAGAATACCCGGCCAGGTAGCGGTTAGGGAGGGGCTTTTTGTAGACCGAGTCCAGGATGGTTTCGGGTTTCGATTCGTATTCGGCCATGAATTTGGCGTGGAGCTCCTCGTCGAAGGTGCCGTACAGGTAGTATTGCAGGACCCGCTTCCCCAGGTAGGCCCCACTGCCCTCATCACCCAGGACGTAGCCAAGGCCGGGGCTGTTTTTCGTGATGGATTTGCCGTTGTAAAAGCCTGAGTTGGAGCCGGTGCCGAGAATGCAGGCGACGCCGGGATCATGTCCGCAGAGGGCCCTTGCCGCGCCCATCAGGTCATGGGTCACTTCCACTTGTGCGTCCGGGAAAAGGCGGGTGAGCACCCCTTTGACCATCCTGGCATTGGCCGGGGCCGCACATCCCGTACCATAAAAATAAAGGGTGTCCGGGCGTTCGTCGGGGAGATGGGGCAACAATTCGTTTTGCAGAACGGCCTCGATCTGGGCCGCGTTCAGGAAATAGGGACTCAGGCCCTGGGTGAAAATGGTCCTTTTGCGTTTTTTGCTTAACAGGCGCCATTCCGTTTTGGTGGACCCGCTGTCCGCGATCAGTATCGTCGAAGAATTGCTAAATTTTGATGAGATTTGCACTTTCGAACGCAAAGTAAGTATTCAAATGAACAATAAGAAAAGAATACAGGTCTGGTTACCGTTGTTGTTTGCTTTGACCATGATCATCGGCATGTGGATTGGCTTTTCCTTGAGCGCTTCCATGGGAAATACGGGTGGCGGCCTGTTCAGCAGGCCGGCTCCGCTGACCAGCCTCCAGGATATACTCGACCTCGTACGTAATCGATACGTGGACTCCGTGAACCTACCCTCCATCACCGATAGTGCGATCGGCGGGGTATTGGACCAGTTGGATCCGCATTCCGCATATATCCCTTCTAACGAAGTAGCCGAAGTGAATGAGGACCTGGACGGCAATTTCCAGGGTATAGGCATAGAATTCAGCCTGATGAATGATACCCTGGATGTCGTCAGCGTCGTGCCCGGGGGCCCTTCCGAAAAAGCAGGGCTTCGCGTGGGGGACGAGTTATTGAAAGTGGGCGATTCGGCCATCTCCGGAAGGAATATTTCCAATGACCAGGTGCGCAAATTCCTGAAAGGCCCCGAGGGCAGCCAGGTGCAAATTACCTTCCTGAGGGACGGACAGAAAAAGACGGTGGTCATTACCCGTGGGCTGGTTCCCCTGAACAGCCTGGATGCAGAGTATATGCTGAGTCCGGGAACGGGATACATAAAGCTAAATAAGTTTTCCGCCACCACGTACCAGGAATTCATGGAAGCCCTCGATACGCTGAAACATAAAGGCATGCAACGCCTGGTTCTGGACCTGAGGGATAACGGGGGCGGATACATGGAGCAAGCCGTGCAAATTGCGGACGAGTTCCTGGACGATAATAAACTGATCGTATATACCCAGGGCGTCCATAGCCCCAAGCGTGAGTACAAGGCCGAGCGCCCCGGGGAGTTCGAAAAGGGAAAGCTGGTGGTCCTCATCAACGAAGGGACGGCCAGCGCCAGCGAAATCCTGACGGGTTCCCTGCAGGATTGGGACAGGGCCACCATCATCGGTCGCCGTAGTTTTGGGAAAGGGCTCGTTCAGGAGCAATATTCCCTCCCCGACGGAGCCGCGCTGCGACTGACGATTGCCCGGTACTATACCCCCCTGGGCCGTTGCATCCAGAAGAGTTATGCCAAGGGAATTAAAGTCTATGAAGATGATATCCTGAACCGGATCCAAAATGGAGACCTCGAAAATGCGGACAGCAACAAGGTTGCCCTGGGCAAGCCTTATTACACGCCGGCCGGTAAGAAGGTCTATGGGGGCGGTGGGATCATGCCCGATATCTTCGTTCCCCTGGATACCACCGAATACAGCCCCGTCCTGGGACGCCTGTACCGGCACAATACCCTTTCGGACTTCGCCTATACTTATTATATCCACCACCGTGCGGAAATGGACGCGTATGGAAGCGCTCAAAACTTTGCCGAAAAGTTCCACGCGGATGATGCGCTGTGGAAAGAACTGACGCACTTTAC
>Ga0206863_1227_pt1 | contig 16827 bp, 13 predicted proteins | sample Alteio_BWOrgCont_41_FD_152634 | JGI IMG/M metagenome (GOLD analysis project Ga0206863, IMG submission 152634) | Enriched cells from forest soil in Barre Woods Harvard Forest LTER site, Petersham, Massachusetts, United States -... | ecosystem: Environmental > Terrestrial > Soil > Temperate forest >...
CGGCACATGGAGGAGGCGGACCTCCTGGAAGTCTGCAGGTCATTGCACCTGGAAGCCGATGCGGGTATGGGAAAGGGAAAGCTCATCGATATCATATTTGGGGAGCGGTGCGAGGGCCATTACATTCAACCAACTTTCATTATCGATTATCCCGTTGAAATGAGCCCCTTAACCAAATCGCATCGTTCCAAAATGGGACTGGTAGAACGTTTCGAGCTGATGATCAACGGCAAGGAAATTGCCAATGCCTACAGTGAATTGAACGATCCCATCGACCAAAGGGCCCGCTTCGAGGATCAGGTGCGACTGATGGAAAGGGGGGACGAGGAGGCGATGTACATAGATAATGACTTTCTCCGGGCGCTGGAATACGGGATGCCGCCTACTGCGGGGATCGGGATTGGCATAGATCGCCTGTGCATGTTATTGTTGGACCAGCCCTCTATACAGGACGTGTTGCTGTTTCCGCAGATGCGGCCTGAGTAGCCTGCGGGCCCACGGACTTTTGAATGCTCTGCATCAGGTCAATCTGCACCTGCTGAATTTCCAACAACTTCTTTTGTTCATGGATCAGCAAATGATCGATCTTTTCATGCAGCAGCCTTATTTCAAGCTCCGCCTTGAGGTTCACCTTATAGTCGTGCTCGGAACGCGCCCTGTCCTTATCGGCTTGCCGGTTCTGGCTCATCATGATGACGGGCGCCTGGACCGCCGCCAGACAGGATAAGATGAGGTTCAACAGGATGAAGGGATACGGGTCGAAGGCCTTTGCCTGGAGCATCGCCACATTGAAGCCAATCCAGACGAAGAGGATGATGAAGAAAATGATCAGGAAGGTCCAGCTACCCCCGAACGAAGCCACCCGGTCCGCAATCCGCTCCCCGAAGGTGGCCGCGCGGTCCTCTTCCTCCTCCACGTTTTCCGTCAGGATTTCGTTATGGCCTATGCTCTGAATGACCTCCTTTTCCATGCCGCTCAGCTCCCCTATTTCATCCTCGACGATGGAGGCGACGTATTCGCTCATGAGCTGGTTGAAGGCGTCCTGGGAAAGGACGCTGTCTTCTTTGAAGTCCGGATGCCGGGCCTTAATGAAGTCGTAAACGGTTTTGCGCATTTGGCCCCCGCTTACGGCTTCGCCGGGAGAGCACTGTTTGTTGGTGAGGAAGCACGTGGAGCTGCCGATCATAGTAACCCCAATATACGACGCTTCATCGAATGAAACCTATACCCTACGCTGAGGGATGCGCTTTCATTGATGGTCTTGAGTCCCAGGTTCTTTTGGGGTTCCGAGGTAAAATCGTAGAGTCCGCTCACATAGGCGTACCATTTGCCCCCGTTGTACCCGGCGGTCAGCCTGCCCTGGTAGCCCAGCATGGGGTAGAGCTTTTCCTTGGTGTGGAACTGGTCCAGGTAAACGCCCGCGCCCGGTCCGATACAGAAAAGGGGAGAGCAGGTCCAGTGACCGTCCGCCCAGGCGAAGGCGTAAGTGTAACCCACCTTGCCCAGTAGCACGACGTGGTTTGCATTTCGCGTGAGCAGATTATATAGGCTGGAATCGCCGGGGACGGTATCCAGGGAAGATTTCTGGAGGGCGAAATTCTGGTAAGCGGGGGTCAGCATAGCCATGAAGGACCCCCCGCTCCGGGTCTGGAGCCGGGAAAAGTTGTCGGCAGCAGCATAGGAAAAACGATGGGGAGTAAGGAACCAGGTGATATTGACCCCCACATATTTATAGTCCACCCATTGCCAGACGGAGTTCACCTTCCCGGGGTGGTCCTGTTCCAGGAGTCCCCGGTCGTGCTGATAGGAGCCCTCGACGCCCCACTGGTCCCACCACTTCGATAGGGCGATCTGGCTGGCCCGGACTTCTTTGTCCCCTCCTTTCAGCACGGAAGTCTGGGGAATGTTGACCGCGAAGAAAAAGGAAAACCATTTATACGTAAGGGTGGCACCCAGGTAGGCGCTGGTATTGGCTTGCAACCGGGGCTGGCGTGTGATCATGGTGGAGGGGCCGCCGGCGCTGAACAGGGTGTGCCACACTCCCAGGTTAGAGAGTATGTTATTGCTGTCCGGAAAGGCCCGAAAACGAGAAGTATCCTGGGCCCGCAACGAAAAGTTTGCAGCCAGGAGCATCGTGAGGAGTAAGGTTGCGCGGGATAAAGCCATCATCCAATCATTTCCCCTTTGTGCTTAGTATCTACCTTTCGGTACGCCCAGGCAAAAAATAAGGGGAACACTAATAACGAAAACATCATCGCGCAAAGTATGCCGCCGATCACGACTCTCGCCAGGGGGCGGGAGCTTTCGGAGCCGATCCCCGTGGAAACGGCCGCAGGAAACAAACCAATAGCCGCCATCAGGGCCGTCATCATGACGGGGCGGATCCGGGAATTGACCCCCAGCTTGATAGAGGTATATAATACGTTACTTTGTCCCTTGATCTTTTCGAGGTTCTGCTTGAAAACGGTAATCAGTAGCACTCCGTCCTGGATACAAATCCCGAACAGGGCGATGAACCCGATCCCCGCGGAAATACTGAAATTGGTTCCCGTGATGAACAGGGCCGCGATACCACCCACGATGGCAAAAGGCACATTGAGGAATACCAGGCCCGCGTCCTTGAAGTTTCCGAACATGATGAAGAGCAGCAGAAATATAAGTAAGAGGCTGATGGGTACGACTTCTTCCAGTCTTTTCTCGGCCCTTTGCTGGTTTTCGAAGTCACCCTGCCATACCATGGAGTACCCTTTAGCGAGGTGAACTTGCTCGTCTACCTTTTTCTGCGCTTCGGCAATGGCGCTCCCCATATCCCGTCCCCGGACGGAGAACTTCACGGCCGAATAGCGTTCGTTGTCGTCCCTGAAGATCAGGCAGGGTCCGTCGGTCAGGGAAATATCGGCGATTTCCCGGATGGGTACCTTGGAGCCGTTGAGGGTGGGTACCAGGGTATTGCCGATTTCATCCACGTTGGCCCTGAATTGTTCGGGGAAACGTACCCGTATGTCGAACTTTTCATAGCCTTCAAACAGGGTTGAAGCGGCTTTCCCCCCGATGGCCATTTCGATTACGGCGTTGGCGTCCGCGGGGGCTACCCCATAGGAGGCCATCTTTTGCTGGTTCAGGTTGATTTCGAGTTCGGGTTGTCCCAGGTTGCGGATGACGCCCAGGTCTGTAATGCCCCGAACTGTCTTCAATATGTCGTTTACCTGGAAGGATTTTGCCTCCATATAATTCAGGGAATCCCCGAATATTTTAACGCAAATCGAGCCCTTGACCCCCGACACGGCTTCTTCCACATTGTCACTAATGGGTTGGGAAAAATTCAGGTCCGCCCCCGGGATCACGGATAATTTTCCAGTCATCAAGTTGATCAGGGAGTCTTTGGTGATATGCGGCTTCCAATCCCCTTCGGGGTATAGGATGACGTCGAATTCGTTGTTGTAGAAACCAGTCACGTCGGTTCCGTCGTCGGGTCGTCCCGTTTGGCTGACAACATTCTTTACCTCAGGAAAGGTCATGACGATACTACGAACCTGGTCTGCGATCTGCACGGACTTGTCCAGGGAAATGCTGTAGGGCATTTGGACGCGAAGCCATATAGCCCCTTCATCCAGCTCGGGTAGGAATTCGGAGCCCAGGAACTTGAAGGAGTAAATCCCTACGACCATCACGATCAGGGAGATGATCATGGTAGGCCGGCGGAAGCGCTTGTAGTTGAAGGTAAACAAGCCCAGCATGACCCGGGTCAGGTTGTGCACAAAGGGGTTCCGCTTTTCCCGCACGTTTTTGCGAAGCAGCAGATTAATGAGTACAGGCACCAGGGTCAGGGTGAAGATCAGGGCGCCCAGCAGCGCAAAGCCCAGGGTGTAGGCCAGGGGCGAAAACATTTTTCCCTCCACCTTCTGGAAGGAGAAGATGGGCAGGAGCGCCGTAATGATAATGATCTTGGAAAAGAAGATGGCTTTGGCCAGTTCCGAGCCTTTGTTCTTGATCAGGCCTAGTTTGATGACCTTGTTGAATCGGGCCATGCCCATTTCCATAGCCTCATGGTCCAGGGCCACATAGAGCCCTTCGACCATGACCACGGCTCCGTCGATGATGATCCCGAAGTCTACGGCGCCCAGGGACAGCAGGTTGGCCGACATGCCCATCAGGCGAAGGCAAATGAAGGCGAACAGCAACGCCAGCGGAATGATGATGGAAACGATCAGCGTGGTCCTCCAGTTGAACATGAACAGGGAAACCAGTAAAGTGACCAGGAGGATGCCCTCCACCAGGTTGTGCAACACCGTATGCGTGGCATAGTGAATCAGGTCTTCCCGGTTATAATAGGGGACGATCTTGACGTCGGGGGGCAGGACCTTGTCATTGAGCTTCTTGATTTTTGCCTTTAGGCCATCGATGACGATGGAGGGGTTTTCCCCTTTGCGCATCAGTACGATGCATTCTACGGCATCTTCCACGTCCCGGACACCCGTGGAGAGCGCATCGGTGCGGCCCACGTGTCCCAGGCGGGGCACATTGCTGATCCGGACATCGGCCACATCCTTCACCAAAACGGGGATGCCGTTGTTGCTCTCGACGACGATGTTTTTGATCTCATTAATATCATTGAGGAGACCGATGCCCCTGACCACGTAAGCCTGGTTGTTACGTACGATGATGTCCCCCCCGATATTGATGTTGCTTCGGCTGACGGCGTTAGACACATCCAGCGGCGTGATGCCCAGGGTATTGAGTTTTTCGGGGTTGGGAGCGATCTCGTAGACCTTCACCATGCCTCCAAAGCTGGTCAGGTCGGCAATTCCCGGAACCGAACGGAGCTGGCGGTCCACCACCCAATCCTGGATGGTCTTGAGTTCCCGGGCGTCCCGTAGGTCGCTTTCCAGGGTATACCGGAATATTTCACCCGTAGGCCCCGTAGGAGGCTGCACGGATGGGTTTACTCCGTCAGGAAGGTCCGCGTTGGGCAACAGGTTATTGACCTGTTGACGCGCGTAGAAGTCTTCCACGCCATCCTCGAAGATGAGCTTTACGTAGGATAAGCCGAAGATGGAGGTGGACCGCAAGCTCGTTTTCTTTTGCACCGGGTTCAAGGCGATCTCGATGGGGATGGTTACGAACTTTTCCACTTCTTCGGCGCTGCGTCCCGGCCACTGGCTGATGACGCTGATCTCCGTATTCGTCACGTCCGGAAAGGCTTCGATGGGCATCGTCCTGAAACAAACGATTCCGAAGGTCACCAGGATGGCCGTGGCAAAAAAGATGAAGTACTTGTTTTTAAGGGAAAACGCGAGAACCCCTTTGAGGAATTTATTCATGTCAGTGGCGCGTTAACTGTTGAGCTGGGCATAAATGAGCAATGCCTGAGAAGCCAGGACCTTGTCTCCCTCGGTGATGCCCGTCGTGACGTAGGTCTGGTTGCCCACGCTGTTCAATACGTCCACCTTGTGCATCTGAACCTGGTTTTGTGCGTTTACGACCAAAACGAAATACTGGCTCTTGTCGAAGATCAGGGCACTTGAAGGGATACATAGGGATTCGTCATGGGTCTTGTTGGAAATCGTGACGCTCGCATACATTTCGGGTTTCAGAAGATAACCCGGGTTAGGCAGCACGACACGCACACTCATAACCTTATTGGTGGGGTCCAGGACGTTGGAAATCTTGTCCACTTTTCCCCGGAAGACCTGCCCGGGATAGGACAGCGTGGTGATGGTGGCGCTGTCTCCCATATGTACGTTGGCGATATTCGATTCGTACACATTCGCCAGGATCCAAACGTTGTTCAGGTCGGATATGGTAAAGAGGTTGGTGCCGTTGTCCGCCCGGATCGTTTGGTTGTTGGTCACCAATTTTTCCACTACGAACCCATTGATGGGCGTTTTGACAACGGTTTGGCCTTGGGTAGTGTCACCGCCATTGATGGACAATACCTGCCTGGAACGGGCGAGTTCGGACTGAGCCTGGGAGAAGGCGGCCTCGGCGGCAAGCAGGTCGCTTTGGGAGGCCAGGCCGTCTTTGAACAAATCCTGTTGGGCGTCCAGATTCCTTTTCGTAACGGTCAGGTTCGTTTCGGCATTGACCAGGTCCCTGGTATAGCCCGACATTTCAGAGCTGCGGATGAGACCCAGGCGTTCCCCAACATGCACATAATCCCCCAGGGCAACGTTGACCCCGGTGATGTTCCCGCTGACCATGGGATATATCCGGACGACATTGTCATTATTAAAGGAAATCTTTCCCGTCAGCGTAATCGCATTGACCATGGGGCATTTCCTTACGGGTTCAATATCCAGGGTTTTAGCCAAGGAGTCGGGAATGACATAAAAGTCACTGGCGGGAGTGGATTTTTCATCCTTGGGACTGCAGGAGCTCAACGCCAGCAGCACGCCCGTAACCATCAGAGAAATTCGAAAGGAAAATGGCACACCAAATAAATTAAGGGTGTAAAAGTAGCCAATTTATGCACAGATTAGGGGCGACTAATCTACATTAGAGACTTCTAATCGGATCCCGAGTAACATGTTAAAATAATGTTAGGTGTTTGCTCGCCTATGAAACCTGCTGGACTTCAGGTACGTTGAACCGGAACCCGATGCCGTGAATGGTTTCAAGAACGATGCTGGGATCGGCCTTGAAGTGCTTGCGGAGTTTGGTTATGAAAACATCCATGCTCCGCCCCAGGAAATAGTCATCCTTACCCCAAACGTTGAGGAGCACTTCCTCCCTTTTTAGGATCTTGTTGGGATGCTTGCACAGAAAAAGAAGCAGATCGGCTTCCTTTTGGGTAAGGTTGATGGTCTGATCGTCCACGTAAATTTTGAGGTCCGTAAAGGAAAAGCGTAATTTCCCGACCTGGAAATTCACGGTTTCTTCCGAATGAAGCTTCCGGGTTCGCCTCAGGAAAACTTCCATGCGCAGGATCAGTTCCTGCATATTGAAGGGTTTGACGATATAATCGTCCGCCCCGCTTTGAAATCCTTTGATCTTGTCTTCCTCCAGAGCCTTGGAAGTAATAAACAGAATAGGAACAACGTCGCTTTTTCCCCGGATCTTTTTGGCCACAGTAAACCCGTCCTTGGAGGGCATCATCACGTCCAGGAGGCAAATATCAAAGTCTTGCTTCTGGAATTGCTGCAGCGCCTCATCCCCGTCCGGGCATAATGTCACATCGTAACCCCCTATTTCGAGGTTATCCTTAATGACATACCCTAGCACAAGATCATCTTCGGCTAATAAGACTTTAATTTTGGCCGGCTGCATGATTTAGCTGTTTTTTTAAGGTTGTAAGCGGCAATATAGTAAGAATTCCGTTACTGTTCTACTTAACTTTGCGACTCAACGGTCCCGGACAATATGAGCAAATCCTCACAGATCTTTCAAACCGATAACCCATCCCGATGGAGGCGTGTCCAATGGTCCTTCAGGGTGGTATTGGCGGTATTGGTCTTTCTTATCTTTATTTTGTTCGTGGCCCTGGCCCGTTTCAAAAACCCTTCCCTTCCCCTCCTGGAGCAGCAAGCCGATTATTATCAGAAGATATTGAAACCCAAGGGGGTTATAACTTTCAAGAACTCCCGCAACAAGGAGTATCAGGGGTTCCGGGACATCCTCAATCGCGCCGCGGATTCGGCTAGGCGGAACCGGGCCGCAGCCAGGGAAAATCCATTTATCCGGGCAGCCTTTTATAGCCCCTGGTCCCCCGATGCCCATATATCCTTACGAAATTATGCCGGAAGACTCAACAGCATCTTCCCGGAATGGTTTTATATCCAGGATGCGGGCTCCGGTCTTTCCAGCAGGCTGGACAGCTTTGGACTAAACCTTTGCCAGAAGAACAACCTCAGGATTTATCCTGTAGTTTCCAACTTCAATACCCAGACCCAGGATTTCGACGGGAAGCTCCTGAAACCCCTGTTGCACGACAAGGCATACCGTTCCCGCTTCCTGAATGCGCTGAAGGATACCCTCCTCCGTTATAATTTCCAGGGGGTGAACATCGACTTCGAGGAACTCAGGGAAAGCAGCCCCGGGTATCTCGTAGACTTCATGGAGGATTTGTATAAGGTCCTGCACCCCCTCGATAAGAAGGTGACGATCGACGTGACCCCCGAAAACGACGATTACGATTATGATAAGCTCGCGGCCTGGAGTGACTACATCGTTCTGATGGCGTATGACCAGCACTATGACGAAAGCGTACCGGGCCCGGTAAGCGCCCAGAAATGGATTGAAGAGGCCATGGACCAGGCGGCAAAAGACATCCCCTCGGGAAAGATCATCCTGGGTATGGCGGGCTACGGATACGACTGGCCCAAGTCGGGCAAAGCCAAATCGATCACTTACCCCGAGGCGCTTACGATGGCACAGGAATACCACGCCCCCATCACCTTCGACGACGACAGCTACAACCTGCACTATACGTATTCGACAAAGGACGTCAATGAAAACACGGGTCAGGTGGAGGACGTCCAGCACGAAGTCTGGTTCACGGATGCCGCCACCAATTTTAATACGATACGCTTTGCCGACGAATACGGGGCGGCCGGGACGGCGCTTTGGCGCATGGGCGTGGAGGACATGAGGCTCTGGACCTTTTATCCTTACGATTTGAGTAACAATGGATTAAAGAAGCACCCCTTCGACTATAGCTCCCTTTCCTTCGTGCCCTTACAATGGGACAACGTAGCGCCCCCCATCGGAGAAGGGGAAATCCTATCGGTCGAAAGCATGCCCCAGGAAGGGAAAATCACCCTGGACGTAGACACGGCGGAAAACCTTATTACGGAGCAGCACTACGTGCAACTGCCCGTGAGCTTTTTGATCAAACGCTTCGGGGAGGATACCAGCGAGGTCCACCGGAAAATCATCCTCACCTTCGACGATGGACCCGATCCCAAATGGACGCCCCAAATCCTGGATATTCTCGAAAAGGAAAATGTTCCGGGGGCCTTTTTCGTGGTGGGGATCAACGCCGAAAAGAATATCCCCATCCTAAGGCGGGAATACCTGGCCGGCTATGAGATCGGCAACCATACCTTCACGCACGGGAACATTGCCCTGATGAGCGCCCGCAGGGCGGAACTGGAAATGAAGCTGACCAGGCTCCTGATCGAATGTGTCACCGGGCGGTCCACCATCCTGTTCAGGCCACCGTATAACGCCGACTCCGAACCCCATACCTACGAGGAACTGATGCCCATCGCACGGAGCAAGAACGATAATTATTATACGGTAGGGGAAGCCATAGATCCCGAGGACTGGCAACCCGGGGTAACCGCGGATTCTATTTTTGCCCGGGTGGTCCGGCTGGAGGACCTGAACAAGGGGAACATCATCCTGCTGCATGATGCGGGGGGAGACAGCCGTCTGGCTACCGTGCAAGCGTTGCCCCTCATTATCCAATATTTTAAGCAAAAGGGCTACCGCTTTACAACCGTATCCGATCTGATGGGAAAGAGCTACGACGACGTAATGCCCCTCCTCCCCAAGACCAAAGATACCTGGATGGTCCGCGCTAATTACTGGCTGGCAACGGCAACATATTGGACGGGGGAAATCCTGTTCGTTTTATTCCTGGTCGGGATCGCCCTGTCCATGGCGAGAATGATCATGATGGCGATCATGGCATCGCTCCAGCGGAAAAAGGAAAAGCACTTGGTGGCAGGGTACGAGGCCGTGGCCGCCTCCTGGAAGCCAAATGCGCCCCTGGTCAGTATCATCATTCCCGCCTATAACGAGGAGATCAATGCCGTCAAAACCATCAAAACCTTGTTGCTGCAGGACTATCCGAATTTCAACATCGTGATGGTGGACGACGGGTCAAAGGATAACACCCTGGAGCGTGTCACCAAGGCCTTCGAAGGGCACCCTAAGGTGAGGGCGGTGACCAAGCCAAACGGGGGGAAGGCCTCTGCCCTGAACTATGGGATTCACATCACCGAAGCCGAATTTATCGTCTGTATCGACGCGGATACCCAATTGAACGCTAACGCCGTCAGCGAACTGATGAAGCGCTTCACGGATGACCGCGTTGGTGCGGTCGCGGGGAACGTCAAGGTGGGCAACGAAAGGAATGTCCTGACGTACTGGCAAAGCATAGAATACATTACCGCCCAGAATTTCGACCGCAGGGCCTTCGACCTGTTGAACTGCATCACCGTGGTTCCGGGGGCAATCGGCGCCTTCCGGCGTTCGGCCATCACCGAGGCGGGGATATTCACGACCGATACACTCGCGGAAGATTGCGACCTGACCATGCGCCTCTTGCGCTGTGGATATGTGGTCCGGAATTGCGCGACGGCGCTGGCGTATACAGAAGCCCCCGAAACACTGGGAAACTTCCTGAGGCAGCGCTTCCGCTGGAGCTACGGGATCATGCAATGCTTCTGGAAACACCGCGACGCGTGTTTCAACAACAAGTACAAGGCCTTCGGCTGGGTGGCCCTTCCCAATATCCTGATCTTTCAGATCCTGCTCCCCTTCCTGGCACCCCTGGCAGATATCATTTTGGTGCTGAGCCTCATCGCGGCGGCCTTCGGCTTCGTGGACGCCAGTACCTGGCACATCATATTCTATTATATCATTTTCACCGTGGTGGATTTGGCGGGGGCGGCCCTGGCCTTTGCGTTCGAAAAAGAAAGGCCCGTTAAGCTGCTTTGGATGATCCCGCAACGCCTGGTGTATCGTCAGCTTATGTATTATATACTGATCCGTTCTTTGCGCAGGGCCATCAAGGGACAAGGGCAAGGCTGGGGTCGTCTTAAGCGGACAGGAAACGTCAATGTTGTTAAAACTGTGTAGGTTTGCGCCATGGCATTATTGGATTTTCTAAAACGGAGAGGTGGTTCTAAAGGTGACGCGGAAATGTCCTTTATAGATCACCTGGAAGCATTAAGGGGACACATTATTCGTTGCGCCATCGCAATCATTGTGTTGGCTATCGTGGTCTTCATTTACATCGACCCCATTTTCGATTACATTATCCTGGGGCCCATACGGAAAGACTTTTTCAGCTACGTGTACCTAACCAGGTTCAGCCACTTCATCCACATGGGGGATGCCCTGAGCATAGAGCCGGTGAATATTACGATGCAAACCACCACGTACAGTGGCCAGTTTATTTCCAGTATAACCATAGCCATGACCGGGGGTTTGATTATTGCTTTTCCTTATGTGTTATATGAAATCTGGCGTTTTATACGTCCTGCTCTCAAAGAGAAGGAGCGGAAAGGGACCACCTACGTCATTTTCTGGATTTCATTTTTCTTTTTCCTTGGGGCCCTTTTCGGGTATTACATGCTGGCCCCCTATACGTTCAGTTTCCTGGCGAACTACCATATCGGTGGAACGGGGACCCTGGTTACCAAGCCGACGCTGGACGACTACATTGAAAATCTGACAGATATAGTGCTCGGATGCGGGCTGGCTTTCGAGCTGCCCGTCGTCAGTTCGGTCTTGACGCGCATTGGCATTATCAGCCCCGCCTTCCTTAAAAGGGTACGACGGTACGCCTATGTGATCATCCTGGTAGTGGCCGCCGTCATCACCCCAAGCCCCGATTGGATCAGCCAGTCCATCGTGGCCGCCCCCCTCATTACCCTTTACGAGATCAGCATCGGCGTATCCAAAAGGGTTGTTCGCCGCAGGGAAGAAAAGGAAAAGGAAGAATGGAGCTAAAGTGTAACTTTAGGGTCTAAACGTTCCTTGGCATGAATTCCTCATTCGACCTTGGCAAACCCATTGCAATTGGATCCGACCATGCAGGGTTTGATTTTAAGGAAGCCATCATTTCCCTGCTCGAGGGAAAGGGACTTCAGTACATCGATTTCGGCGCCCATTCCAAATCGGCGGTGGACTATCCCGATTTTGCACATCCCGTTGCCCAGGCGGTGGAGCTGGGTTCGGTAGCCTTCGGGATACTACTTTGCGGGAGCGCCAACGGCGTCGGGATCACGGCCAATAAATACCCGGGCATCCGGGCCGCCGTATGCTGGGGGGATGAAATCGCCAGCGTGGCCCGACAGCACAACAACGCAAATATCATATGCCTTCCCGCGCGTTTCGTTTCGCTGCAGGACGCCGAAGAAATGGTGGAAGTATTTATGATGACACCCTTCGAAGCGGGTCGGCATCTGACCAGGGTCAATAAGATTTGCGCTACCCCCGTCCATCACATTGCATCCGGCCGCCGCTAGTCATTGCTGTATCTTTAGTTAAATCTATCAGACATGACTAAATCGATTGCCCTGGCCACGCTGGCCCTGGGTGTTATGCCTGCTTTCGGGCAAACCGCAGCTTCCCTGGAAGTCATTCCCAAAAAAATGAACCCCGAGCCTTTCGCCAAGACCATCACCGTGGCCGACCTGAAGACCAAACTGTATACAGTTGCTTCGGCCGACATGCAAGGCCGCGAAACGGCAACAGAGGGTCAGCGGAAAGCGGCAGCCTTTATTGAAAGCTATTTCAAGTCCCTGGGACTGAAACCCGGCAACGGGGATAAATATCAACTGGAGTACCCGGTGTACGCTGACAAGTTGGAACACGCCGAAGTTGCTGTGGGAGATTCCTCTTACCAGGTAAATCAGGATTTCTCGGTTGTGTATTCCCTGAACCATAATAGCACGGATTATTTCAGCGAGGTGATGTACGTGCCCCTTGCGGCCGCTCCAGCGGGCGGGACACGCCCGGATCCTTTTACGGGACTGGATGTAAAAGGAAAGCTCGTCATGCTTAGCGGAATGGGAAGCGGTAACGGCCTCAGGAACCTCAGGCCCTTTTTAGCACAAGCCCAGCAGTCAGGCGCGGCGGCCATATTATTTATTCAATCCGATTTTCCCCGCAATAACACCACCGGCGCCCAAAGGGCCAATATGTACGTCAACCTGTTTAAGGCTTCGGAAGGCCCTAATTTTTATATGGTCTCCGAAAACATCGCGCGGAACATCCTCGGCCCGTCATTCGATTCCGCCAAAGCGGGAACCCTGACCGCGGGGATCCATTCGGCCAATGTCAAGCTGGATTTCCAGAAATCCACTGAGATCCGACACAGCACCGATGTCCTGGCCGTGCTGCCCGGTACCGACAAAGCCGATGAATACGTATTCGTTACGGGACACTATGACCACCTGGGGATGCACGACGGAAAGATATGGTTCGGGGCGGATGACGACGGCAGTGGAACCTGCGCCGTCCTCCAGATCGCCAAGGCCTTTGTCGCCGCCGCCGCCGCAGGCAAAGGTCCCCGCAGGACCATGGTCTTCATGACGGTATCGGGAGAAGAGGAAGGACTTTGGGGATCCGCTTACTACACGAACCACCCCGTTTTTCCCCTGGCCAAAACCAGCGTAGACCTGAACATTGACATGATCGGCCGGATCGACCCCTCGCGCAAATACGGAGATTCCACCAACTACGTGTACATCATCGGCGATGACAAGCTCAGTTCGGACCTGGCTCCCATCACCGAAGCGGTAAACAAGCAGTACACGCACCTGGAGCTGGACCGGAAATTCAACGATTTAAAGGATCCCAACCGGTTCTATTATCGCAGTGACCATTTCAATTTCGCTTCCAAGGGGGTTCCCATTATTTTTTACTTTAACGGGACCCACGCGGATTACCACCAACCCACGGATACACCGGATAAGATCGACTTCGATCTCTATGCCCGCCGTGCGGTCCTGGTGTTTTATACCGCGTGGAATATGGCCAACCGGGAGGACATGTTGAAGCGCGATACGCCTTTAAAATGAATTGATTATATATTGTAAAAAAAGGCGGAGTTTTTCCGCCTTTTTTAATTACCTTCATATGGTCAAAATATCCAATATGGAAAACCAAACCATGCTTCCGTCTCCCACGGAGGACGTGCTTACCGACCACATCAGGGAGGTCCGGCAGATCGAAAGGGAGGGTTATGAACTGGGCGTAAAAAGGGGGAGAAATGCCCTTTTCTGGATTGCCGGCCTTATGGTCGTAGCAGATATGCTCATCGCTTACGGAAAAGACGAATTGAACCTCGCCCTGGTGGGTCTGGTGGCCGGAATCGCTTCTATATTTACCGGCCTTGGGTTCCTGACCCGTAAAAAACCTTATATCGCATTGCTTTCCGGGATGGTCCTGTATATCGGCCTTTGGGCCACGGACCTGGTATTCAGCCTGAGGGCCGGGAGTTTCAACGGGACCACGGCGTTCAGCGGACTGATCGTAAGGATCGTGTTTGTTATTTTCCTGGCGCGGGCGTTGCCCGATGCGCGGAAGCTTGAGCGAATACTAAGGGAGCTACCATCCTAGGAGGTATGCGAAAATCAAGGGCGCAACGATGGTGGCGTCGCTTTCCACAATGTATTTCGGAGTATCTATGCCCAGCTTTCCCCAGGTGATCTTTTCATTGGGAACGGCCCCGGAATAGGAACCATAGGAAGTGGTGGAATCGGAGATTTGGTAGAAATAAGACCAAAAAGGCACATCATGCCACTCCAAATCCTGGTACATCATGGGCACCACGCAAATAGGAAAGTCCCCTGCGATGCCACCTCCGATCTGGAAGAAGCCCACACCCTTTCCCCCTGAATTTTTCCGGTACCAATCGCTCAACCACATCATGTATTCGATGCCGCTTTTCATGGTGGTGGGCTTTATTTGTCCCTTGATGCAGTAGGAAGCGAAGATGTTCCCCATCGTGGAATCTTCCCAGCCGCCTACGATAATGGGCAGGTTCTTTTCGGCGGCAGCGATCATCCAACTGTCTTTGGGGTCGATCTCGTAATCGGCTTCCATGACCTTGCTGAGAAGGAGCTTGTACATGAATTCATGGGGGAAATACCGCTCCCCTTTCGCATCAGCTTCTTCCCAAATCTTATGGATGTGTTGTTGGATCTTTCGAAACGCCTCTTCCTCCGGAATGCAAGTATCGGTGACCCGGTTCAGGCCTTTCTCCAAAAGTTCCCATTCCTGCTGGGGCGTCAGATCCCGGTAATTCGGGACGCGCTTATAATGAGAATGGGCCACCAGGTTCATGATATCCTCTTCCAGGTTGGCGCCTGTGCAGGAAATGATATGGATCTTATCTTTCCGGATCATCTCCGCCAGGGAGAGGCCCAACTCGGCTGTGCTCATGGCCCCGGCAAGGGTAACCATCATTTTGCCACCGGCGTCGAGGTGGGCCTCATATCCCTTGGCGGCGTCGACCAGGGCCGCTGCATTGAAGTGACGGTAATGATATTGAATGAATTGGGAAATGGGGCCTTTGGACATACTCCTGCGGTTTTAGAGCCGCAAAAATAGGGTTTTTTATTCCTTATCCAGGACCTGTTCCTGCCATGCATCCGAACCATTTGTCCGCACGATGTAATAATGGCCTGCGTCTTCCATGGTCACGCTGTAGGTGGCATCCAGCCCGACCGAGGGATCGTCGAAAGAGTTAACGTCATACTCGGTCACACTTTTGATCGTCCTATCGGGATACTTGTTGTCCAGGCGTTCCCTTACCTTCTCCGGCAGACGTGCAGGCCCGTAATATTTCAATACGCTGAGTAACTGGCCGTCCGCATCCACATTGGCAATGGTCCGGATCCGGTACTCCGTGAAATAGGCGGTATATACTTCACCCTCACCAGCCCAGTGAAGGTTATGGGCACTGGGGAAATCCGCCGTTACGGTGGCTGCAGCCTCGGAAGGCACATCGGGAGAGACCGGCTTTGCGGCCAGGGCTGCTGTACTGAGCGCGCTGAGAGCAACGACGGCCCCCATACCCATTGCGCGACGAATGATTTTGCTTGTCATGGTTTTTGATTTTGATACAAAGCTCGGGTGCCTATCCTTCACTTGCGGACAAATGGTATCATAGGGCCAACGAGTGGCCAATTGTTTGGCAGGATACCCGACTAAAAACAAAAAAACCCTTTGTTATAAAGGGTTTTAGCGGGTTTAACCTGGGCGGGTTAAGGTCGTGTTAAACTGGAAATCCGGGCCGATGCACGGCCGGCCGGAGCCCGTGCAACGCGGCGGCGCGCCGTCGGGAGCTATTGCTTATCCAGCTTCTCCGTTTCTTCCATTTGATTTCCGACGACCTTCACGGTGTACCAGTGCGTAGCATCCTCCAGCTTGACGTAGTAGGCTACGTCCTCGTTCTGGTTCTTGGAATACTCGGTCACGCCGGCAACCGTTTGAGCGTCGTACTTGGACTTGATCAAGGCAAGCACCGTCAGGGGAAGATGGTCCTCTTTGTAGTACCTCAGCACGCTGATCAGGGTACCGTCCTTGTCGAAATTGGCAACGGTTTTGACGTCATACAGCCAGAAATAGGCCGTATAGAGGTCTCCGTTCTTGCTTTCTGTCCAATTGATATCCTCCGCCTTGGGGAATGTCTTGACGAAGGTCTTTTTGGCGCGCTCACTAACATCCTTATTGGTGTTAGGATCGGAGGCGAATGCGCCAGTACTTAGGGTGGCGGCCAGGAGCAGGCCGACGCCCATCCTTTTAAGATGAAACATTGTAAACATGGCTATGTAGTTTAATACAGGAACAAAGGTTATGTTTTGCTTTCATCCAAATGGATAAATGGTACAGCAGGTTGTCATTGTGCTATGTCTCGATAAGTATTTCCAACGGAGTTTGGTGCACGGGCTCGTTACGTAGTGCTGGAAATGCTTGCTGGCGAGGGTTACAGCCGAATATTACTTTGTTACTAAGGCAGGGTTAATCTTGTGTTAAACTACAACGATGGATTTCGTAGATGGGATGGATGCCCCTCGGAAGATCAGAAATTGTCTTGTGGATACGCCTTTGTAAATTACATGTATGAACTACCTGGCCCACGCA
>Ga0206863_1232_pt1 | contig 16612 bp, 10 predicted proteins | sample Alteio_BWOrgCont_41_FD_152634 | JGI IMG/M metagenome (GOLD analysis project Ga0206863, IMG submission 152634) | Enriched cells from forest soil in Barre Woods Harvard Forest LTER site, Petersham, Massachusetts, United States -... | ecosystem: Environmental > Terrestrial > Soil > Temperate forest >...
AAAGCCCAATGGATACCAGGGAATCTAACCAAAACGAAACACGCTAATGCTGTGAAAGAAAGAATAAGAAAAGGATGTAATAGTGCAACAATAGAGGCTATCTTCATTTCCCTGGCTTCTACTTTATGCCCCATAAATTCAGGCGTGCGCCCTACCATTAATCCGGAGATGAATACGGCAATTATGATAAATATGTAATAATTGATGAATCCTACACCAACGCCTCCGTAAAAGCAATTTACCATCATGGCCATTAATTCCATGCCTGTAGATGTGGGCATATAGCTGTCATGCGCTCCATTAGCTGAACCTGTAGATGTACAGGTGGTTATCGTACTCCAGTAAGCGGTGGCGGGTATTCCAAACCGTATTTCCTTGCCCTCCATAGCAGTATTAGTAGGGCTTATACCCATGTGGGCAATGGCAGGGTTTCCTTTTACTTCTCCCTTTAATGTAGGAATGAAAAGCATTAGCGTCCCAATAGTCATCACGCCAAATATTATATAGGCAAACTTTTTCTTCCTTAAATAAAAACCTAAACTGAAGATGAGTGCGATGGGAATAACCAACTGGGCTATCATTTCAACCATATAGGTCAGGTAATTTGGACATTCGAACGGGTGTGCGGAATTGGCCCCGAACCAACCTCCGCCATTGGTGCCAAGATGCTTTATTGCAATCATAGCGGCAGCAGGCCCGCGTGAAACCTGGGTAGTATCACCCTGCATAGTTACGATGGTATCTTTCCCTGCGTAGCTGGTAGGTGTGCCGTTAAATGCCAAAATAATTGCAATAAGGACAGAACCAGGCAAAAGGAAACGGGAGATACTTTTCACAAAATAGTTCCAGAAATTGCCAAGAGTAGTAACGGTTTTTTCTTTCAATCCTTTATAGATTGCCATCATAGCGGCAATGGCTGTGGCCGCACTTACAAAATGCAGGAACATGAGAACAAATAATTGAGTGAAATAAGTTACCCCTGTTTCTCCGCTATAATCCTGTATATTACAATTCACTAAGAAACTAATGGCTGTATTGAAGGCCAAATCAGGTGTTTGGCCTGGGTTATGGTCGGGGTTGAGGGGTAGCTTATCTTGGAATATAAGCGCGAAAAAAAGCATATGCCAACCAAACAGAACTAATGGTGAGCATGGCTTTCATTTGCTCTTTCCAATTCATTTCCTTCGTAGAATCAATGCCTGAAAGACGAAAAATAAATTGTTCAAAAGGCTTAAGAAAATCTGTCCATACTTTTTCTCCGGCAAATACTTTGGCAATATATTTTCCCAGTGGAATTGCGAGTAAGAGAGTGATACCGTATGTTACAACGACGCCAATAATTTCTGTATTCATGGTTCAATAGAATTATTTATCTAAAATTTTTCCGGCTTAATAAGTGCATAAACCAAGTAGCAGAATACTGCAACGCATAATATGAATAGCGCTATCATAGCTTTATATTTTTTCGAAAAAGTTAATTGACCTAAATAAAATCCACATCCCTGCAAGGCATCCTATTAATAGTATAATGGTCATGGTACGTTAGTTTACCCACCATGTAGCAAGTCTTATGCCAATCTTATATAATGGCATTTAAGTTACAGGAAATCAGTATTGTATGCCTGATGGCGCAAAAAAATAAAATGCTGTGCAAATAAAAACCCTTCCATTTTGGTAGGGTCATTTTCATTTTGGTAGGGTTTTTATAGAAGATGGTATTCTTCTATCTTGCGGTATAAGGTAGTCAGGCCTATATTTAGCAGGCGTGCTGCTTCTGTTTTGTTTCCGCGAGTATGTGTCAGTACTCTTTGTATATGCTGTTTCTCTGTTTCTGCAAGGTCGAAAGAAGCCGAATTAGAAAAAGAAGAATTCTTTATTTCAAAGGGTAAATCATTTACTGTCAATGTGGTATTATCAGAAAGAATAACTATTCTTTCCATTATATTCTTCAACTCGCGTATGTTTCCTTTCCATGAATATGTTTTTAACTTTTCGAGAAAGTCTGGGCTCATTTCGGGGGCAGTCTTATTTACCTTGGCTGCAAATAGTCCCAGGAAATACTTAGCTAAAGGCTCAATATCTTTTGGTCGTTCCCTTAAAGGCAGAAGTTCGATTTGAAAAACAGCCAGCCTGTAGTATAGGTCAGACCGGAATTGCTCCGTTTCTGTTTCTTTCAAAAGGTTGCGGTTAGTAGCTGCAATTACACGGACATCCACCTTTGTAGGCTTGCTGTCGCCTACTTTTAAAAACTCGTTGGTTTCAAGGACACGGAGTAATTTTGCCTGGAGTTCCAGGTTCATTTCGCCTATTTCATCCAGAAAAATAGTTCCGCCGTTTGCTTCTTCAAAAAGTCCTTTCGTGTCTTTATGAGCACCAGTATAGGCTCCGGCTTTGTGCCCGAATAATTCACTTTCAAGAATTTCTTTTCCCAGCGCGGAACAATTTATCGCTACATAGTTTTTATTACTCCTACCGCTTGCATAGTGAATGGCTTGCGCAAAAACTTCCTTGCCTGTACCGGTTTCTCCAAGTAGTAAAACGGTTGTATCTGTAGCGGCAACTTTTCTGCCAAGTATAATAGCTTCCTGCAGCTGCCTGGATGAACCAATGATGCTATCAAAGCTATATTGTTTGTTTACCTTTTTTTCAAGCCTGAAAAGCCTTTGCTGCAGTATCGATTTGTCAACAGCCCGGTACAGGAGGGGTAGAATTTTATCATTATCATCCCCTTTAGTAATATAATCAAAAGCCCCATTTTTAATGGCTTTTACACCATCGGCAATCGTGCCATAAGCAGTAAGCATTATCACTTCAGTACTGGGCGAAATTTCTTTTATTTTCTTCGTTAAATCAATGCCATTTATATCCGGCAGTTTAACATCGCATAGCACAACATTAAATTCCTCTTGCTCCAGTTTTTTCAATCCGGCTTTGGCATTGGCAGCTTCCGAAACTATGAAACCCTCCAAAGAAACTATTTTTGCGAGAAGCCCCCGTAACTTTTCTTCGTCATCAATTATCAGTACACTTCCCTTCATGAATTATATGATAGTGAAAGGCAAAGATAGGGTATTAAGATACGCTATGTATGGTCTCTGTTATGAAACTAGATGTTCTCTAAAGTATCTGGTATGCCTACGGCTGCTTATTTCTTATGAGGGTAATGAATCCATCCAGGTCATGCGAAACATTTTTATAATCGCAGTAGTGGAGTATATAATAATAAGTGCCATCGGATGCCGGCAAGTTTGTTTGTTGTACCGTACCGGACCAACCGTCTGCCGAGGAATTTAATTCATATATCAACGATCCCCAACGGTTATATATATTGGCATGGAAACATTGGGCTTCCTGGACAATAAAATAGAAGATATCATTGATTCCATCTCCATTAGGTGTAAACACGTTTGGAATATATACTTCGGGTGTAACATATACATCTATTGTTGCTGAATCAGGGCAGCCGTCAGAATCATATGCAATAAGTGTAACCGTGTAAGTACCCGGATTCGGGTATTCGTGTGTAGGATCGGGTTCGTTGGAAGTGCCTCCATCTCCAAACTTCCAATAATATGAATCGGTGTTTTTACTGTTATTGGTAAATGTTATTGTATGTCCGCCCTGAATAGTATCAGGGGTAGGATGAAATACAGCGGTTCCTTTGGCCAGCACTTTTATATAAATGGAATCTGACGTATTATAATTACAACCATCGGTTACATTTACCTTATATTCTATGGAAGTGGTTGGAGAAACAATAATAGGGCCAGGACTGTTATTAGTGATTCCATTATTCCATACATAAGTATAGGCGGGTTTTCCACCTCTCACGGTTACTTGTAAATTTACTGATGTTCCGGGGCAAATGGAATCCTTCAACGGCATATCTGCCAATAGTGGTTTATATATGTTTATTTTGAAAGGAATAGAATCAGTACAGATACCGGTGGTACCTTTTACCCAAACATTTGTATTGATGATCGGCGTTAGTGAGATACTTGTAGACGTACTTCCGGTAGACCATAAGTAGGTTGTGCCTCCTCCTACGGTCAGTGTAACGCTTTGCCCTTTACATATTGAATCAAGCCCTGAAATGATAATATTAAGTGTTGTATCAAGCCCTACTTTTACCTTGCTAGTATCCATACATCCATTTGCATCTATAATAATAACGGTATAAATTCCCGGTGTTAAATTTGAAATAGAAGTATTGGGACTTCCCCCAGGATTCCATAGGTATACATAAGGTGAAGTGCCTCCCGTAACCGAAACACTTGCAGTTCCATCTGTGTCAAGACAAGAAGCATCCTTGGAAGTTAAACTGGCAAGAACTGCTGTGGGCTGTGTAATATCTACGGAGGAGGTTTTGCTACATCCGGCAGAATCAGTAACCGTAACCGTATAAGTGCCTGCGCTAAGCCCAGAGGCTGCATATGATCTTTGCCCCCCAGGGCTCCATAAATAGGAATAAGAAGGTTCTCCTCCCGAAGCACTATCAATAGCCTTGCCGGTTAAATAGCCATAACATTTTAGATTTGTAAAAGATACAATATTAGATGCCAACAGGGTTGGAGGCTGGGTAAGTGTAGCTGATGCGGTTTTGGCACAACCATTGGCATCCGTTACGGTAACACTATAGGTGCCTGCCGACAAATCGGAAGCGCTTGCATTATTTCCTTCCGGTGGCGACCATGTATATGTATAAGGTGATGCTCCTCCTGTTAACCCTAAGGTAATAATTCCTGTACTACTCCCCATACAACTGATATTTACTGCCTTGGATATGGAATCAATAATGGGGGGAGATATAATTACTTTAGCAGAAGCAGTGCATCCAAATGTATCTGCTGTTGTTAAAGTATAGGTGGCTCCATGGGTTACATAAATATCCTGGCTGTTAATACTTCCCGGTTGCCATAGGTAATTAGCCATACCCGGCGCAGCTGAAAGCTTTATGGAATCGCCGGCGGTACAAATCGTTTTAGAAGGAGTTGCCGTAATGATGGCGAAAGGATTGGATGATGTAACGGTAGTACTACAGGTAGTGGTTATTCCGCAAGAAGTAATTTTTACGGAATACGTTCCGGGCGTTTTAATCACCTGCCTCGTAGAATCTCCATTGAGAGGCGGTTGCCATTGAATCACCGCATCACCGGACGCGACTACCATCAATATTACAGAGTCGCCGGGACATATATTAGAGCTTAAAGGCGCTTGTAAGAAAGGAGTGGCATAAGATTCAACTATTACCGTATTTGATAACTTTGAAACAGGGCATGGAGTTGTATCGCTTCCTACACAATAATAATTACCCGCGGTCTTTACATAAGCTGTTCCAATAATGCTGGGCAAAGGTCCTGATGGGCCATACCACACGTAATTTTGGAAAGGGCCTCCATTACAGGTCAATTCAACCGAATCGTTAGGACAAATTACGCCATTAGAAGGATTCATAGTAACTGTAGGCGTTGTAACGGTAAAAGTAGTTATGCTGATGTTGGCACTGCCATTGGTTCTACACCCATAAGCGTTCGTTACAGATGCTGAAATGGAATAATTACCAGGTCCTACATAAATACTATCCTGGGTGCTATTATTAGACCATTTAAAGGCTACATTGCCAGAACCCACTATCCATTCTGAATCTTTGGCACATAATGATAGGCCGCCTCTAATGCTTAAATTAACTATTGGTACAGGGTAGATACGAACAAATATGGAGTCTTTTACTACATATTTCTTTTTGCCGCAAACATTTGACTGAACAATAGTATCGGTAATATTATACCATCCCGAATCCCAATTCTTAGGTGAAATGGTATTAAAATCAGGACAATAGGTTTTAAAGCTATAAGATAAAGCAGTATCAGGCGTCGGGTACCAATAATTAGAAGTGGCTGCCGAGGGTGGAATACACAATGACGGATTTGCCGTGGGGTTAGTAAGAGAATCGTACGGCAACAGGGTAAAGCTACCACCTTTACATATAAAAGCAGTATCATGTTTGCAGCTGGTGCATGTTATTTTGGGGACAATTTTAGGCAATGCGCTGTCTATGGCAACCCATACGCAGGTTTGGCTAGTACATCCTTGTTTATCAACTACATTAAAACAATAATATCCGCTATCAGAATGAAGCGTTACAGTAATAGAAGTAGAATCTTTTTTGATGTTATTGGGTGTGGTCCAATACCAAGTGGAGTCACCATTATAATTACCACCGGTTAGAATTACATCCTTTTCACAAACCCTTATTGGTTTGGGACTGGATGAGTTAGTATTGATAACTACGTTATCAGATATAGTAGGTGGAGGAGGAGGCGAATTGATAATAACGTAAATGCTATCCTTGCTTGATATGCAGCCATCCGCCGAAGTTTGGGTTACAGAATACCATTTTGTGCTAGTAACAGTAATAGAAGATGTGCGGGCTCCGGTTGACCATAAATAATTATATGTCGGACCTATTGTAGGGCATGTATTAGGAATGGCTCTAATGGTGCCGCTGGAACAAAATTTAACCGTATCCAGGCAGGTATTTGCAGTGCCTATACAAACTCCTACACGAGGCCTGTTGCAGGAATTGCCGCTACGGTCATAAAAATCATACGTTTGCCGGCTTAAATTAATAGGGGAAGCAATAAAAACATCTAGATTTCCGGTTGTATTGAAATAGGAATAATCTCCGTAATCATTGTCTGAACAATAGGAAGAAGGGCAGCCATTGGCAGCGATTACATTATATCCTGCAAGCGGGGGTTGGTCAGTAATAATCGCATCTTGGTCAAAACTGCCGGCCTCAAAAATATTTCCGGCGGAAGATACCGCGATTCCATATCCATAATTATTTCCATGTCCTCCAATTTGCCGGCTCCATTGCCAGGCTCCATTAGATGTGCTGTATTCCGCATTAAAAATATCCCAATCTCCAACCGAATTAAAAGTTCCCTGCCCATACTGGTCGGCGTAGCTGTTCATTATACATTCGAAATTGCCCGTGATGTAGGCATTCCCCGAGCCATCCAAAGCAATTGAATTAGAAGTAAGGGAATTGGAAGAACCGTCCGCCACATCCCACAAAAGGCTTGCATTCTGGTCATACTTGGCAACAAAAATACGATTGGCATACGCCTGGGTAAGATTAACATTGCTATTGGCATAAAAAGTAAGTGTGCCCATAAAATTCCCTGTGATATATACATTTGAACTATTATCAACCGCGATAGCATTGGCAATATTCGATGTTCCTCCACCTGCGGTGGTAATCCATTGTTCGGTACCCGAACTATTGTACTTTACTACAAATATGGCATTGTAAAGGGGGCTGTAATGAGGGGTGCTAAAAGTAATAGAGTCTGTAAACTGCCCTGTAATATATATGTTTCCGGAACCATCACAGGCTACGCCTAATCCTCGATCGGTATGAGGCCCGGTTCCCGATACGGCCCACAGGAACGCTCCTGTAGAACCATTTAATTTAGTTGTAAATACGTTAATATTATTAGCCGTACTAGTTAATGTATACGAACCAAAATGAGCCGTACCGGCAAACTGCCCGGTTACTATTACATTGCCACTATTGTCAAGTGCAATAGAGTTTCCAATATCCGATTGAGTTCCGCCTCCGCTTACTACCCATTGAACAACTCCGGCACTATTGTACTTTGCAATAAAAACATCTTGCAGTCCGACACTGGTAATAGTATATGCGCCAAACGTGGCTGTGCCATAGTAATATCCAGTAACGTAACTGTTTCCACTTGCATCGGAGGTGATGGCTAATCCCCTGTCCGAACCTCCGTCACCTGCTTTTACCGCCCATTGATAAACACCGCTGCTATTGGTTTTAGCTACAAAAATATCAGATACGCCTGATGCCGTTAAGTTAAAAGAACCGAATGAAGCAGTCCCGGTGAAATACCCGGTAGTATAGGTATTATTACTACCATCCAAAGAAATGCTATAGCCTTCATCTGCACTTGCACCGCCGCCTTTTTGCATCCAATAACTTTGTGCTGAGATGTGGACGTTTATGGATAAAAATAGGGAAATTGTCACTAGCAGTAGATGAGGCCAATAACTGCTTTGGGGTTTAAAATTGGTTACAGAATAATTATATATCATCTATATATACTAAATGGTTAATCTCTTACTTATACGTTATGTTTTCCTTTTTCGTTGGGTGGCAAATGTTTTTATCTGAAAACAATAACAAATTACATGCAAAGATAATAAAATATCTGATTTAGAATAGAGCATCTCAATTGATAAATGTATGAAAATTAGGGGGCTATCTATCTGATAGCAGATAAAGAATATTTTTAGATGTTTAATAAATTATAATTAAATATTTTCCGTTGCAGGTGTATGGCAGTTTACTTTAAATGAGGACATTTGCAAATCATGATTAACAAATTACGATGACCGATAAACTGGAAAGGATGCTGCAATTAGTAGGAGAATTTTTCGATGTGAAAAATGATCCTGAGCAATTAAGTGTAACAGATGAAGTAAGGGAGAAGCTAAACCAGATACATCCTTCTACTATGTCAGAATACAATGAAGGAGATGGCCCTATAGTTTGGATATTGTTAATTCCTGTAAAAAAAATAACTATGAAACGGTTTTTGGTCGGTGAAATTTCGGAAGGAAAATTATTGGATGAAACACATCCCAATGAAAATTATGATGCTATCTATTTATGTTCGGCTTCTGTTTTACCGGAGTATCGTAGGAAAGGATTGGCAAAAAAATTAACCATTGATGCGATTAATGAAATTAGAAAGGATCACCATATTACATCCCTTTTCTACTGGTCGTTCAGTCCGGAAGGAGAAGTGCTGGCACAAAGTATTGCTAAGAAAGTTAACTTGCCGCTATACAAGCGATAAAGTAGGGTTAAATTAATGAAACAGGGTGTTGATATTGCCGTAATAGGAGCAGGAGCGGCAGGCTTCTTTTCAGCCATATCCTGTAAAACACATCATCCCAAAGCACGGGTTACTATTTATGAAAAGACAGATAAGCTATTGGCAAAAGTGAAAATATCCGGTGGGGGAAGATGTAATGTTACCCATGCTTGTTTCAGCAATGCCCAGCTTATTAAGTTTTATCCACGTGGTGAAAGACAACTTAAAAAGGCGTTCGCTCAATTTAGTACAACAGATACCGTTAGATGGTATGAAAGCAGGGGTGTGAAACTTAAAGCAGAAGTTGACGGAAGGATGTTCCCTGTTACAGATAGTTCTCAATCCATTATTAATTGCCTGTTGCGCGAAATAGATAAGTTGGATATTTCCATTCACCTGCAGCAACCTATAACTAGTATTGTAAAAGAGAACAATAAATTCAAATTAACGCTTCGGGATAAGATAATATATGCAGATAAAGTAATTATTGCTACAGGAGGTTCTCCTAAGCCTGATGGTTTTGATTGGCTTGCTGGATTTGGGCATATTATTGAATCTCCCGTACCTTCCTTATTTACATTTAACATGCCCGGCGAATCTATAAAATCTTTAATGGGAGTATCAGTCGATAATGCAAGCGTTCGGATACCCGGAACAAAACTGAAGACGGAAGGACCTTTATTAATAACACATTGGGGAATGAGCGGCCCTGCTATTTTAAAGCTGTCTGCTTGGGGTGCAAGAATACTAAAGGACTTTGAGTATCACTTTACTATTCAGGTCAATTGGCTTGGCGCTGTTAATGAAGATAAAGCCCGTGAAGTTTTAACAGAAGAAAGTCGCCTTCATCCTAAGAAAAAAATAAGCAACATCAATCCCTTTCAATTGCCGAACAGACTGTATATTTTCTTGTTATCTAAAATTGGAATTGATCCTGAAATGACATTGGAAGAGATGGGCAATAAAAACAAGAACAGGCTGCTGAATACTTTATTGAATGATGAATATAAGGTGGAAGGGAAAACGACCTTTAAAGAAGAGTTTGTTACCTGCGGAGGAATAAGCCTGCAAGACGTTTCCATGGATACAATGGAAAGTAAAAAATGCCCAGGCCTTTATTTTGCCGGAGAGATTCTAGATATAGATGGTGTTACCGGGGGCTTTAATTTCCAGGCTGCATGGACCACGGGTTTTATTGCCGGAAAACTGCATTCGGAAAATAAGGAGACTGCTTAAAGTGTGTTTCTTACAATAATTTGTATTTAAAATGGTTATTACCCGGTATATATTATTTTTGTAAATCTATTTATGAATATCCGGATAGTATTGATGATTGTTGTTTTATTTTTTCTATCCCAGCCCCTGTGGGCGCAGGATACTGTAAAACATGCTGCTAAGCACATCCATAAAACCCATATAAATGATTCCGCACAGGTAGCTCATTCCAAGCATGATTCTCATATAAAAGATACAAGCCATGTTCTTAAAAAGCGCCCTGTTGTGATGCCAAAATATCCCCGCGATGGATATGTGGCTGTTATGGGTGGGTTATGTCTTCCGCTTGCAGCTTATGCATCGAATGCGGGAGCCGCTACCGGTTCTGATTTTTCTATAAGTGCCGCCTTTCCCGGTATAACATCACATTCGGGCATTGCATTTAAGTTTGACCATGGAATTAACGGATTCAATCAAAGCCGGCTGGAGGGAATTGAAAATACAGTTTCCGGTTTTTCCAATATCAGTTGTACTTTTCCTAATGGATTAGGCCACTATTCATATTCCTCTTACCTTACAGGACTATATGTTACCTATCCCAAAAAGCATATTACTATCGACCTACGATTTCTGGCGGGAGTAATGGTTGCGAATATTCCGGATATAGATATTACCTATTATGATGAAATCAAAGGTAATAGTGGTATTAATTATCAGGGTGCAACAACTGCTTCAGCGTTTGCGTTTGATTTAGGGTTTGAATTAAGATACCCCTTTAAGCCCAGGTTTTGCATAATCCTCAGCGCTGATTATTTACATGCTGTTCCTTCCTTTACTATGGTTAATACCGGCTCCATGTTGAGCTCCTATGGAAGCATCGAAACAAATAGTGAAGGAACTGAGGTAACAACAAATCAGCCTTTTAATTTGTTCAACCTTTCAGTAGGCATAGGATATGTTATATCGGCCCAGAAGCGAGTGGTTCCTAAAGCCAATTAGCTGGCAAGGGAAGAATCGGGGAGTGCCTTATTTTCATCCTTAACAAATCTTATTGGAAATAATAACAAAAGTCATTATTTAGCCGCTTAAAATCCGTATCTTTGGTGTATAATATTTATGGGTATGAATTTTTCCATGCACGGCCGGGAAATGGATGTCGCTTTTATTGCGAGGGTATTTTTAGGATTATTGTTTTTCCTGCAAGGATATGATAAGGTTTTCCGTGTCGGCATAAAGCAGGTAATTGAAACTTTTCACAGTTCGCTTTCTTCCAAAGGAGTACCCAATTTTTTCACTGTTTTCGGGGTTTATTTTACCTCTTATGTTGAACTCATTTGTGGTGCGTTTCTTACTATAGGCTTTGTAAAGTACTACTGTCTTTATTTATTGGGTTTTGATTTGCTTTTTGCCGCTTTCGCATTTGGAATGATAGAGCCCGTTTGGGACATGAAACATATCTTCCCCCGCCTTGCGTTGCTATTGTTTTTAATGATTATCCCCTCTCAATGGGATGTGGTATCGGTAGATTATGTATGGTCGTTGATTAAGTTTATTAAATCAGCCGTTTAAATAATGAGAATACCCCTTACTGATTGTAACAAATATATTGATAGAAAGTAATACCTATTATAGGAATTTCGCCAGCACCAGTACTATCAGTACAAAAGGCAGATAGGCAAAAGAACTGAACATTAACCGCAGTGCGTATTTGTTCGTCCTTTCAGTATATAGCTTATAAGCAAAAACAGAGAATACAACACCTGCTAATACAAGGAGCCAGGTAACATTTACGCCTGCCGATTGATACATATATAATAGTAAGCCCGCAGGAATAATAAGGAATGTAGAAAGTAAAATGATAATGGCAGATGCTTTATTTTTTCCTCCCGATGTAGGTAGCATCTTTATCCCTGCTTTGTTGTATTCTTCATCAAGTAGCCAGGCGATAGACCAGGTATGTGGGAATTGCCATATAAATTGAATAGCAAATAATATAATTGCGCCTTTAGTAATTTCACCATTGGCAGCCACACATCCAATTACTACCGGCAAGGAACCTGCCACGGCTCCCGGAAAAATAGTAAGAGGAGTAATCTTTTTTAGCGGTGTATAAACTCCTGCGTAAATAAGCATGGCAGAAACACCAAGTAATCCGCAGAGGGTATTTATTTTAAATAATAGGAATGCTCCGGTAATGCCTAAAATAATTCCAAAGATCAGTGCTTCGCTAACACTCATACGTCCATCAGGCAAGGGGCGGGTAAGTGTGCGTTTCATCAGCTTATCCGATTTTTTTTCAATAACCTGATTAAAGGTATTGGCAGCCCCTGTAATAAAGAATCCGCCAATGGATAAGAGCCAGATAGTCAAAGGCTCCACATGCCTGTCGGTTGCCCATAGATAGGCCATGGAGGCTGAGAATACGACCAAGAAAGACAGCCTCATTTTTATCAGCTGAGTATAGTCGCCTAAGCGAGATTTAATAGTTTTCACGGGTGGCAAAGATATATTACTTAATGGTTCTGTGGAAGAAAAATAATGAGAATAGCAGGAAGATAAATATCGGGCTGTGAGTTTCATAAGAATAATAGTATTTTTGCCCTTCATTTCATACGAGCAATGGCACAGACAGAAATAGTAATGCCCAAAATGGGCGAAAGCGTAATAGAAGCGACCATCATTAAATGGACCAAAAATGAAGGGGATAAAGTAAAAGCGGATGAGACATTGTTGGAAATAGCAACCGATAAGGTAGATTCTGAAATTCCGGCTCCTTCGGATGGTATATTGCTTAAAAAGCTGTGTAAGGAAGGCGATGTTGTTCCGGTAGGAAAAGCTATTGCTATTATTTCTACTGATGGCGCTGCTGCTGATGTACCTGTGAGTACTCTTTCTGTTGAAGTTAAAAAAGAAACAACAGCTAAAGAGGCAACCTCTGTAATTACCAAAGAAATTCCTCCGCAATCTACAGAACCTATTACAAGATTCTCTAATTCCGGTCGATTCTATTCTCCATTGGTTAGAAGCATAGCTCAGAAAGAAGGTATTTCGGTAAATGAGTTAGAAACTATACCCGGCAGTGGAAAATCGGGGAGGGTTACCAAAAATGATATGTTGTCATATTTGCCTGCCCGGCAAGCCAACGACAGTGTTGAGAAAACGAAAACAGCAACTATTCAGGAACCTGTGAATATACCTCCGGCTAAACCGATGGCAGTGGGAGCGAATGATGAAATTATAGAAATGGACAGGATGCGGAAACTCATTGCCGACCATATGGTAATGTCTAAAAGGGTTTCTCCGCATGTTACCTCTTATGTAGAAGCGGATGTTACTAATATGGTGCTATGGAGAGATAAGGTCAAAAAAGAATTTGAAAAGAAAGAAGGTGAAAAACTAACGTTCACTCCTCTCTTTGTCGAGGCTACGGTAAAGGCTCTGAAGGATTATCCGATGGTAAATGTATCGATAGATGGAACCCGAATTATTCGCCATAAGGATATTCATATTGGCATGGCTGTTGCTTTGCCAAGCGGTAATTTAATAGTACCTGTAATACGATACGCTGACCGAAATAGTTTACTTGGTATAACAAAACAAGTAAATGACCTTGCCGGCCGCGCCCGCATAAACAAATTAATGCCTGACGATACACAAGGAGGCACATTTACTATAACAAACGTAGGAACCTTTGGCAACATCATGGGAACACCTATTATTAATCAGCCCCAGGCAGCCATTTTGGCAACCGGTATTATAAAAAAGAAACCAGTAGTGATAGAATCTCCAAGTGGAGATATGATTGCTATTCGCCACATGATGTACTTGTCTCTTTCTTATGACCATCGTGTGGTGGATGGAGCATTAGGGGGCAGCTTTCTCAAGAAAATAGCTGACTATCTGGAATCGTTTGATGCCGATAGAAATACATGGTAAGGTCTTTTCTTAGATATTGCAAATTATAAAATTGTCTTACCTTTGCCGCCATTCATGAGGACAAAATCCATTATAAAAAGAGTTGGTTCCCTATTTTTTCTAGGGATATTCCTTTGGTTTTACTCCGTTAAGGATATCCACGACATCGAGCATGGAGATGATGTTCATTGCCATGTTAAAGATGCCAAACACATTCACCAGGGCGAACACTATTGCCCGGTGTGCGATTTTGCATTTCCCTATTTTGACGATCAGGCTCCGCATATTCAAATACCTGCCAATAAGTCCTTTTTTAAAGTTCAAAACTTTTACACGGTTCAAGCTATTCTAAGTGAACCTATTTCTTTATTCTCCTCCCGCGGGCCGCCTGTTGTAGCCTAAGGAATTTTATTCCATTTTTTTATTTCCCCTTATATACCCTTTATTTTAGAAGGGTTTTTAACCTTATTATTTATTATACAAATACATATATGAAGAACATATTTATTATAATAGCCATTAGCATTCAGCTATTGGTTATTGGGCAGATACAAGCGCAATCATTGAGCGGAAAAGTTAGTGACTCTGCAAGCAAGCAAACTATACCGGGAGCTGTGATATACTTTCCTCAATTGCAATTAGGTACAACAACAGATGCTAAAGGGAACTATAAAATAACTCCTTTACCTAAAGGTACCTATGAAGTAGAGGTGCAAATTTTAGGATATGCTACGGTAACTAAGCAAGTCGTAATTAGAGGAGATGAGAACATTAATTTTTCGATGGCTGTTTCATCCTCTTCTACAAAAGAAGTAGTGGTTACTGCATTTGGCAATGTTACCAATGTGCAACGTTCACCCGTACCGGTTACAATAGTTTCACATGAAAAGATGATCGAACAGTCTTCCAGTAATGCTATTGATGCTATATCTTTAGAGCCCGGAATTACAGAGATTACTACAGGTCCCGGTGTTTCGAAACCTGAAGTAAACGGGTTGGGTTATAATCGTGTGCTGACTCTTTTTGACGGAGAAAGGCAAGAAGATTTCCAGTGGGGCGATGAGCATGGCATTCTTATTGATCCCTATGCTGTATACGATGCTGAAATTATCAGGGGAGCGGCTTCGTTGCAATATGGCGCTAACGCAACAGCCGGAGTTGTAAGCTTTAAATCAGAACCCTTTCCCGAAAGCGGAACCGTAGCGGGTAGTGTACTTGCAGAATATCAAACCAATAATGGGTTGATAGGAACCTCCTTTGATGTTAGCGGAAATAACAATGGTTTTGTATGGGGGATAAGGGCGAGCCAGGAAGAAGCCCATTCTTACTGGGACCCAAAGGATGGGTATGTATGGGGTACTGCTTACACACAGAGCAACGTACGGGGAGTGATTGGATTAAACAAACAATGGGGATATAGCCGCTTGTCGGTAAGTATTCTTCATCGCCAAATAGAAATACCGGATGGAAATAGGGACAGTGCAACCGGGCAGTTTGAATTTGATTTCCCTCAACCCAATGGACAACTCTACCCAAACAAGGCTAATTATTTATCTTACAATCCTAACATAGCCGGATATCAAATTTTAGAACATGATGAAGTTTGGTGGCAAAATAGTATTAATGTTGGTATGGGAAGAATTGGTGCGGATATTGGTTACAGCCAAAGTAAGCGTGAGGAAATAGATTCAGGAACCATAGCCGATGAGAATATGACGGTGCATGATATTCCATACTCATTTAAATACCAAATAGCAGGTGATAAATCCGGGCTGAAACTTACTACGGGTATTAATGGTATGTATGAATTTGAAAGCAATGCGCCCGAACCTCCGGCCCCGTATAGTGGCGATTTTGAGATACCTAATTATACCGATTTTGACATTGGCGGATATGCCATATTGAACTGGGACCCCAATAGTATAAAAAACCTTAGTATGAGTGGGGGGATACGCTATGATTCAAGGGTTATGGTAGGACAATCCATGTACCTAAGTAATTATGCCACTTCAAGCCAGGAAGTGGTTCCAGAAGGAACACCGAACGCAACTAAGCAATTTCCCGCATTTGACCATACATATACCGGTTTATCAGGAAGCATAGGCGCAGCTTATCAACTGCCGGAAAATAACTATGTGAAGTTAAATTTGGCAAGGAGTTACCGCCCGCCTTCTATAAGTGAATTGACGAGTAATGAACTGGACCCTGCTAATATATATAGACAAGGAAATCCTGATCTGAAAGCAGAAGATGGATATGAAGCAGATATAGCGTATGGAAATAATGGTAAAGAAATTAATTTTGAAATAGATGGCTTTACCAACTATATACAAAACTTTATATTTGATAATCGCATCAACAGTAAGCTGGGTGGCGATTCTTTAGATTTGGGCGAACCTGTGTATAAATACCAGGCTTTTAATGCTATTATTTCAGGGGTTTCTGCGTATCTTAATATCCATCCGTCCGATACCAAATGGATTGAAATAGATAATGGGTTCACTTATATTTATTCCTTTATTCTTAATCAATCTGATTCAACCAACCATGTTCCATTTACGCCTGCACCCCGC
>Ga0206863_1231_pt2 | contig 16585 bp, 11 predicted proteins | sample Alteio_BWOrgCont_41_FD_152634 | JGI IMG/M metagenome (GOLD analysis project Ga0206863, IMG submission 152634) | Enriched cells from forest soil in Barre Woods Harvard Forest LTER site, Petersham, Massachusetts, United States -... | ecosystem: Environmental > Terrestrial > Soil > Temperate forest >...
CGGGACCGGAACCGGCGAATTCATCGCGGACGGGGGAGCCACGCTGAATTTTCCCACCGATTTTACAGTTAACAACGGAGGTGTTCTCGCCGGGCCGGGAACAAATTTGCTGAGTGCCGGCAATTTCAGTTTGGACGGCGCGGTGAATAGTTCGAACGCGGTTCTCGCGGGGGCAACTCTTCAAGGGACAGGAGGAATTATCGGCGGCGACTTCGCATGGATCGGCGGCGACATTCTCGACACGCTCACCATCATGAGCAACGGGATAATGACCGTGGCCCTGCCCGATAATGGGTCGCTCAATTTCTCTGGCGACCTGACCAATGCGGGCACCGTGCTTTTGCAGGGCAACGGCGGACTGGTTTTCAACGGAAATTATCTTGGATTAGGACAGTTGTACAACTTGCCGGGCGGAAAGATTCTCACGCAGGGGAGTGTTGGGTTGTCCGGCGCCGGGGTGGGGACCGAGTTGGTGGCGAACTCGGGTCTGATCGAAGCTCAAAACGGCGCCCTTTTGCTGTCCTTGGGTGGACCGGGGGCGGGGCAATTCATTGCGGACGCGGGCGCTCTCCTCAATATATCCGGCAATTTTACGATCAACAATGGCGGAGGCCTTACCGGCCTCGGCACGAACTGGTTGCAAGGCGGAACCTTAAACCTGAACGGGACGGTCAACAGCTCAAACGCGGTTTTAGCCGGCGCCACCATTTCCGCCAATAACGCCGTTCTGAACGGCTCTTGGACTTGGACCAGTGGAACCGTGTTCGGCACCCTGACAGTGGCGAGCAACGCCATGCTCCAGGTGGCGCTGACTAATAATGGCAATGTGGTTCTCGCGGCCGATTTGACCAACGCCGGCTCCGTCAGCATCGAGGGTCAGGGAGCTTTGCAATTAAATGGCGGTTATGGCGGCGGCCAATTTATCAACCTTCCGGGCGCGGTGGTTGCCGGCCAGGGTGACGTGGGAATCACCGACGCGGGTGCGGGAACTGAATTGTTTATCAACGCGGGCGTGGTCGAGGCGCGGGCCGGGACGCTCACTCTGACCAGCGCTGGTGTCGGAAACGGTGATTTCCTCGCCGACACTGGAGCGGTTCTAAATTTCGCCACGAATTACAACCTGATCAACGGAGCCGTGCTCGCGGGCGACGGCACCAATATTTTTAGCTCGGGGCAACTGCGGCTGTCGGGAAGCGTGAATAGCGCGAACGCAGTCTTGGCCGGGGGAAATCTGGTGGGCGGCGCCGGGGCTGTGCTCACCGGGTCCTGGGCATGGAATCAAGGCGACTTGGCGGGCGCATTAACTCTCTGGTCGAACGCCGTGCTTGTCGTGGCGCCTTCCGGAACCACCAATGCTTCGATCTCCGGGACGTTGACGAACTCTGGCACCATTCTCTTGCAGAACGGAGCAAATGTCTTTCTAAACGGAGCCTCAACCGGCGGTCAACTTGTCAATTCGTCCGGTGGAAGAATCGACGCGCAGGGTGGCGCGGGATTAAATCAGGCTGGCTATGCCAGCGAGTTGTTGCTCAATCAAGGCCTCTTCTTAAATGAAAGCGGTTCCAACACCACTCATGTCAGCGCCCGGTTTGAAAACCAGGGCATCGTGGACGCGGAGAGCGGGCTCTTGAGTTTCGACGGTGTTTATGGGCAAACCAACGGAACATTGCAGTTCGGCCTGAGCGGCCTGCAAACTTTCGGAGCCGTCAACTTTGCCAGTACCGCGCCGCTTGAAGGCACTCTCGCATTCTCTTTGAACGGTGGTTACTCGCCGAACCCCGCCGATTCATTTACCCTGATCACTTATCCCTCATTCAACGGCGGATTCTCGGACACGAACCAGGCGTTTAATTTTGATTGGCAAACCGTCGTCGGCAATCGCCAGACGGTCGTTACGGCGTTGCAGAAGGTTATCGGCGCGATTCCCCCCGCCATTGTCCTCCAGCCGTCGAGCACCAATCTCGTCGCCGGCCAGGCGGTCATTTTGCATGTCGGCGCGGTCGGGACGGGTCCGATGACCTATCAATGGCGGCACAACGGCGTGAATCTGCCCGGGGCGATGGGCGCCAGTTTAATGTTTGGCGCCGCCCATCCATCGCTCTCGGGAGATTATTCGGTCGTCGTCAGGAATGTGGCCGGTACCGTCACAAGCTCCGCCGCCGCCTTGACCGTCCTGGGGGTCCGCCCTTTGACCCTCGGAGCCCCGGCGTTCACTGGAAACTCGCGCAGTTTTTCCATCACATCCCAGCTTGGTCTGCTCTACGTGCTCGAGCGCAAGGATTCCCTCACCGACTCCGCGTGGACGACCGTCCAGTCCGTTGTGGGCACGGGAGCAGTGCTGGCATTGAGCGATCCATCGCCCGCCGCTCCCTCGCGATTTTATCGCATCCGCATCGACTGATTCCCGACACTTGGTCACACTTCCTACCGAGAGTGACGGCAATTTCAAATTTAAAATTATCAATGACCAATTCTCAATTTCCCTTAGACTCCTCGATGCCCGATAATGTCTGATTTGCGCGTCATTTTCCGAATCTATGTCCGCACGGACTCTGACACCACGGGCTTTCGGCTGAATATTGACAGAATTGGGTTCCCATATCACCCTGTGGCCATGAGTCACCACAAGAACGAGCGCATTTCTGTCAAAACGAGCTTTTACATGCGTCGGTTTAAAATGCTTTCCGTAACGGGGTTGTTAATCGGTGGTTTGGGCGGAGTGGTTGCGCGAGCGGATTGGCCGGAGTTTCGCGGACCCACGGGCGATGGTCATGTCCAGGCCTCGGATGTGACGAAACCGTTGGGACTTCCGTTGCAGTGGAGCGAGACGAACAACATCAAATGGAAAACGGAAATCCCCTACCACGGTTGGTCGGCCCCGGTGGTGATGGGCGGCCAAGTCTGGGTGACCACGGCCACGGAGGATGGCCATGACTTCTTCGCCATTGGTTTGGACAGCGAAAGTGGGAAAGTAATTTTTAATGAAAAGGTGTTTCATAGCGACGCGCCCGAGCCGCTCGGCAACGGGGCCTCGATGAATTGTTACGCGACGCCCTCGCCGGTGATCGAGCCAGGGCGGGTGTATGTTCATTTCGGAAGTTTTGGGACGGCGTGTCTGGACACGAGCACAGGCAAAACGCTTTGGAAACGGGACGACTTGCGTTGCCGTCATTACCGGGGACCTTCGTCGTCTTTGATTTCTTTCGAGAACCTGTTGATATTGACGTTCGACGGGGCCGACCTGCATTATCTTGTCGCGCTGGACAAGAAGACCGGCGAAACCGTGTGGAAAACGGATCGCTCGGTGGCGTGGAACGACGAGAACGTACCGGGGCAAATGGCGAGGGATGGCGACCAGCGCAAGGCCCACAGCACTCCGTTGATCGTTACGGTATCAGGGAAGCCCCTCATGCTCAGCGCCGGAGCAAAGGCCGCGTATGGCTACGACCCGCGAACCGGACATGAGATCTGGATGGCGCAGTATCCGGACTTTTCGTCCGCACCGAGACCGGTGTTCGACAATGGGCTGGCTTTTTTCGTCACCGGCTTGTCGAAAAAAGAAATGTGGGCGGTCAAGGCGGACGGGCACGGCGACGTCAGCGACACCGCCGTGGTGTGGAAGGCCAAGACACACATCGGCGTCTATGGGTCACCGCTCTTGGTGGATGGGCTGATTTACACGCCGGCGGCGGAGAGTTTCATCACCTGTCTGGAAGCGGCGACCGGGCAAACCGTATGGTCCGAGCGGGTTGGCGGCAAATACGCGGCTTCGCCGGTCTATGCCGATGGGCGGATGTATTTCTTCGATCAACAGGGCACGACCACGGTCCTAAAACCGGGTCGCACGTTAGAGGTTTTGGCGACGAACAAGCTTGATGACGGCTTCATGGCTTCGCCCGCGGTTTCCGGCAAAGCCTTTTTTTTGAGAACCAGAACCCACCTCTACCGAGTTGAATCCCCGGCGACTTAATTCCAATGAGCGTTCATTGGAATAAAGCGAGGTCCAATTCAAAATCAATTTGGCGAGCGGGGGTTGTGCTGGCGCTCGTGGCATTCGCGAGCCCGATTTGGGCCGCCCCCCAAAAGTTGGAGAAAACCTCCATTGGGAACGTTGATTATATTTCTTTGTCCGATTGGAGCACTCGCCACAGGTACGAAATTCATAAGAGCAGAGCAGGGGAAGGTGTGGAATTGGTGCATGAAAAGTCGCGGCTCATTTTCGAAAAAGATTCGAATTTCGGGTCGGTAAACGGGGTAAATGTCGTTCTGTCGTGGCCTGTGGCAGTGCGTAACGGTTCCGCCTATATCGCCTCGCTCGACGCCCATACGATTCTTGATCCCATCATTTTCCCTGTCAGCCTCGAGCGTTCAAAAATCACGACCATTTGTCTTGACGCAGGGCATGGGGGCAAGGACCCCGGCACGCAGGATGGACCGAATCAAGAGAAGCGCCAAACGCTTTTGCTCGCCCAAGAGGTCGCCCGAGAATTAAAAGGTTTGGGTTTCAAGGTGGTTCAAACCCGCACTCGCGACAAATTTGTCGATAAGCCGGACCGGGCGGAGACCGCCAACCGGAAGGGGGCGGATCTCTTCGTTAGTTTTCATTTTAATTCGTCCGCTGACCGATCAGTCAGCGGCATTGAGACCTACTGTTTGACTCCACCAGGGGCCATTTCCTCGAATTCCCAAGAAGAAGGTTCAACCGGCGTGTCCGCCGCTGGAAATGCAAACGACCGTCAAAATATGCTTTTCGCATATCATATTCAGCATGCTTTGGTGCATGAGTTAAGGGTTCCCGACCGCGGGATTCATTTGGCGCGGTTCGCGGTGCTAAAGCCTCTGCTGATGCCCGGTGTGCTCGTCGAGGGTGGTTTCATGTCCAATCCCTCCGAATCCAGGCGGCTCTCTGACGCGCAGTACCGGAAAAAAGTGGCGCGCGCGGTATCGGACGGAATCGAAGGGTTCTGCCGCGCGGTCGAGGCGCGCGGCTTCGCTGCGAACCATGAAGCCAAAAAATAATCTGCCGATCGGAATCTTTGACTCTGGGATAGGCGGATTAACGGTGGTTCGCCAGATGCGCCGGATACTTCCCGGGGAGGATTTGGTGTACCTGGGCGACACCGCGCGGGTCCCCTACGGGACGAAATCCCCCGAGACCGTCGTGCGCTTTGCCTGTGAGGACGCGCAGTTTTTGGTGAATGAAGGAGTCAAGGCGATTGTGGTGGCGTGCAATACGGCGTCCGCCTGGGCGTTGTCCGCGCTGGAACGGGCTTTTTCCGTGCCGGTATTCGGGGTGATACTTCCGGGGGTGCGTCTGGCGTTGAAGAGGACCGGAAACAACCGCATTGGAGTGATCGGTACCAACGCCACGATTCGGAGCCAGGCCTACACGAACGGGATCCTCGCGCGCAATGACGAGGCCCGGGTATTTGCCCGCGCTTGCCCGTTGCTGGTTCCGCTCGTCGAGGAGGGATGGCTCAATCATTCCGTGACCGACTCCGTTCTGCATGTTTATCTGGACCCACTTTTGAGCCGTCGAATCGACACGTTGGTTCTTGGCTGCACGCATTATCCGCTCCTCAAGCCGTCAATGAGGAGGGTCGTTGGAAAAGGGGTTGTGTTGATTGATTCGGCGGAAAGTTGCGCGCGATTTGTGCGGGACAGACTCGAGACGCTCGGGTTGCTGGCGCGCATGCGCCGCAGGAAGAGTTGGATTAAGCCATTCGTGACGGACGAAACGGTTCGCTTCGAAGCGATGGCCGGCCGGTTTTTGGACGACGAGATGGAGCCCGCCCACAAAGTGGACTTGCCGTCTTTTCCCGGGTCGCGTTGATTTCCATCGTTGGTTGCCGTTTTGATTAGAAGAACCAGGACATACCAGCCGCCAGCATGTTAACGTTCACACCTTCGTTCGGCTTTCGCAGCCCCCCGTTAGAGATGTGAAGAAAGCGATATTCGAAGGTTAAAGCGCTGTTTTTACGCCAGAACCAATGCACACCCACGCCGCCCTGGCCGTTGAACTCGCCGGTGGAACCCAAGTCCGGATGTCCGATGTCTGTGGCGCTCAGTCCGATCCCGGCGTCGCAAAATGGAATCCACGAGGCTCCGGTGGCGAAATTGTAGCGCAGAAGGGTGGTCTCGCCGGCGACATAAGCTGTGTGCGGACGAATTTGCGACCCGCCAAACAACTCTTCGACGATTTCCAGATGACCTCCATACCAATGGTCCCCACCCAACAAATCGCTGAACACCCAGCCATAATCTAATCTCGCCAAAGCCGTGTCATGTGACACCGTTCCTCCGAGGAAATTGTTTCCCAAACCGGCGCCGAGGTTAAACCCGGCTTCTTGTAGCCCGCTATAAATGCCATCGCGCGCAGAGTCACTGGCAGATGGATGAGTGAGGGCCGCTTTCGCCGCTGCGGTGTCGTCGCGGTCGAGCCTGGGCCCTCCGCGAGGTGGCTCGAGCAGTTGGGCCTTGGAGGGTGAGGTTGATCCCAACAGCAACGCAATCAGGATCGGGAGTGAGCGGATCGGTGATATTGAAAGAGGCAAAACCCTGACGTAGGATGTTTGATTTTTCATTTTTGGAGCGTTGCGACACCCGGGGATGCATTCCCTAGTCGCGCCGGTATGAAGGGAACATATTTCGCACCGTTTGTCCAGCCGCCCTTGTCTCTCATCCTTGCCCGCAAAAAGGCTGACTAAACAAAACCCTGCGGTCCCGATCAGAGGCTTCGCCTGATGAAGAAAACCCAGGGTATCCCGATTCCGAATCGGGAAACCCTGGGCTGAGTGATGGCATCCCTTCGGGATTGCGGGATGTCCCATTTGTCTAGTCGGCGTTTTTGCGCGCAAGGATGGGCCTTGGCTGGCGCTCGTTCGTCAGGGTTTGGCACGAAAGCACTACTTTTGCGCGATCAGGGCGACATTCGGGGATGCCGGCAATGGGTGTTGGGTTGGGGGGTTGAAACCCGCCTGCGCTAGCATGTCGGAGAATTCAGCACACGTATAAGCGTCGCCCTCCGGCGTGGTGGCGAGCATGACGAGGCTGAAACCGGCCGCGGCGGGAGGCGTCACGCGGTCTGGATTAGGAATGAATTCGACAATGACCACCGCTCCGCCGGGGCGCAGCGCGGCACGCGCCTTTTTGAGCAGTCGCACGCAATCCGCCGTGTTGAAGTGATGAAGGAAATTCGGAAACAGGATGACGTCGTAATCGCCGCCGAAATCGACCTCAAAAGCGCTTCCGATGATGGTGCTGAAACGATCGGCGACGCCGGCCGCGCGCGCGTGTTCGCTCGCGACTTCCAGCACGGGCTTCCAGTCCAGCGCGACGATTTGCGCTTGCGGGTTTTGCTTGGCGAAAGCGAGGCCCCACGCACCGTGGCTGGCGGAGATGTCGAGGACTTTCACCGGGCGGCTTTGATCCGAGGGGATTAGACCGGCCAAGGCGGCTGACGCCGGGACCATGAGCGGTGCCATGGTGCGGGCAAATGAGATCCACACCGGATGTGCTGGCGCCACCGTGCCGAGATCCGATTGCCCGACGCCGCCTTTGCGGACGGCGGCGGCGAGGTGGTCGAAAGCGCCTTTCATTTCCCCCGACAGTAGGAATTCCAGCGTGCCTCCAGCATAAGCGGGCGACTTTCGGTTTAAGAAAAGGGCGCTATCCGGTGTGAGCGCATAGTGGTCGCCGGATTTGGTGAGAAACCCGAGCACCGTCAAGTAATCGCAGAGAATGCGTGTGCCGCGCGCGGACGCCTGACATTGGGTGGCGATCGACGCGGCCGTGGCGGGCGCTTGCGCCATTGCCGTGAACAGGTCGAGTTCAATGGCCGCCTTGAGTGCGGCGGTTCTCTGGTAGGCGGTGACGGTCTCGAAGAAAAGAGCGGGCGACGGGCCGGGCGTGCCGGCCATGGAGGAAGCGCCCCCAGGAGCCGGTGTTTGAGCCGGGCGCAATCGTGCTAACCGTTCCAAGGCTTCCGGCTCGTCCGGACAACGCTGGAGTACGGTTTCGTATTCGAGAATCGCCGAGGAAAACTGTCCCAACTCTTCGAAAGCGAAAGCGATTCGTTTGGCCGTGCGAATGACATCCGCGGTGCGGTTCAGCTTAGAATACTCTTCTTTGAGGATTTCCAAAGATTGGTAATCAAGGGGTTGGGATTGAGTGACGCCCTCAAACAATTCGATGGTTTGGATCGACTGCGACAATTCGTTTGGGTCTAAAGTTCCGTTCGACATGCCCGCAAATTACCCCGGCGGCGAATTCACGCCAAGAACGCACTTTCAGGGCGATTTCAGCTTCAGGCCAGGATGGCTTTCACCACTTGACCGGCGACGTCGGTGAGGCGGAAATTGCGGCCGTTGCGAAAGTAAGTGAGGCGCTCGTGATCGAAACCGAGCAAATGGAGAATCGTAGCATGGAGATCGTTCACGCTTACCTTGTCCACCGCGGCTTTGTGTCCAAGTTCGTCGGTGGCACCGTAATGAACACCTGCTTTGACGCCGGCACCCGCCAGCCAATAGGTGAAGGCATGCGGATTGTGATCTCGACCCGGCTTGCTGGCTTTCTGTGAAATAGGCAGCCGGCCAAACTCACCGCCCCAAATCACGAGGGTTTCTTCCAGAAGCCCGCGTTGCTCGAGATCGGCTAGAAGCCCGGCGATGGGTTGGTCGGTTTCGCGGGCAAACCCCCGGTGGTTGCCGGCGATGTCCTCATGCCCGTCCCAACTTCGCTGGTTTTCCATGCCGCCCGAGTATATCTGCACGAACCGCACGCCACGCTCGACCATGCGCCGGGCCATCAGGCATTGCGCGGCGAAATGCCGGCAATGCTTCTGGTCGAGACCGTAAAGCTCTTTGACGGAGTCCGGCTCGCGCTGAATATCGAAAGCCTCGGGCGCAGCGGTCTGCATCCGGTAGGCGAGTTCAAAACTTTGGATGCGCGCGTTGAGTTCGCTCTCCGCCGGACCGTGGGCGGGGTGATCGCGGTTTAGCCTGGCGAGGAGGTTCAGTTGCGCTCGTTGGGCGGCGGCGTCCATGCCAGCCGGCGGGTTGAGATTGTCGATGGGATCGCCCTTGGGCCGCAACCAGGTTCCCTGATAGACGCTGGGGAGGAAGCCGGCGCCCCAATTGCTCGCGTTGCCCTTGGGCAATCCGCGATCCAGCGGGTCGCTCATGACCACAAAGGCCGGCAGATTGCGGCTTTCGCTGCCCAGCCCATAAGTCACCCACGAACCGACGCAGGGAAAACCCATGCGCGTGGAACCGGTATTGATCATGAACAGTGCCGGACTGTGGTTGTTCGATTCGGTATGACACGAGTGGATGAAGGCCATCTTGTCCACATGCCGGGCCATGTGCGGGAACAGATCGCTGACCCAAGTGCCGCTCTGGCCGTGCATCGCCCACTCGAAAGGGGACTTCATGAGCGGGCCGACGGCGTCGGCGAAGAAGCCGGTCTTTTTGTCAAATCCCTCGAGGGCCTTGCCGTCCCACTTGGCGAGCTCGGGTTTGTAATCCCAAGTGTCCACCTGGCTTGGTCCGCCATTCATGAAGAGCCAGATGACGGATTTGGCCTTGGCCGGGAAGTGAGGGGGGCGCGGCGCCAAGGGGTCGGTCGCGTCGGCGCGGGCGGATGGCAGGAGCAACCCGGAGTCTTGAAACAGGCCCGCGAGTGCCAGCAAACCGGCGCCACCGCCGGCGCGACGAAGCCACTCGCGACGATTGAGGAGGGAGGAATTAGTCCACATAAATGAATTCATTGAGGCTCAACACGACTTGGGCGAAGTCTGTCAGCGCCAACTCGCGCGCGTCCGGTTTTCCTTCAGAGCGATAGCGCGCTATTTGGTTGGTGATGAAATCGACGGCATCGGCGGTCTCGGGCTTGGTGGGCGCGCGGTTCAACGCCAGGGAATAGGCCCGGGCAACGATTTCGGCCCAAGGTTTGTCGGGGCTGGCGGCGAGGCGTCCGGCAAAGGCGGCGGCCCACGAGCGGACATGCGGGTTGTTCATGAGCCATAAGGCCTGCGGCGCGACGGTAGTGGTCTGGCGGTAGCCCTGGCTCGCGAGCGGTTCGGGCGCGTCGAAAGCTTGCATCGCTGGGATCAATTCGCTGCGCTTGACGGTGAAGTAGATGCTGCGACGGCGGCTGGCCTGGTCCAAGGTGCCGGGGCCGAACATGTTGGTGTCGAGAACGCCTGACACGTAAAGCAGCGAGTCGCGGATGGCCTCGGCTTCCACGCGGCCCGGATTGCGCCGGCTGAGGAGCGCGTTGGCCGGATCGGCCGCAAGTTTGGCGGGGTCAACGCTGGTATTTTGCTGATAAACGGCGCTGGACATGATGAGTTGATGAATTGGTTTGAGGCGCCAGCCGCTCCGGATGAGTTCCGAGGCGAGCCAGTCGATCAACTCGGGATGCGTGGGTTTGGCCCCCTGCGCGCCAAAGTCATTCGGGGTGGCGACCAGACCCTGTCCGAAATGGTGCTGCCAAAGCCGGTTGACGATGACGCGGGCAAGCAAGTGTCCGGCACCGTGATCCGCATCGGTCATCCAATTCGCCAGGGAGCGCCGGCGTCCGGAGAACTTAGCACCGGGAGGAGGGCGCCATTTCCATCGGTCCTCGACATCGGCGTCCCGCGCCAGCACTTGCAGGAAACCCGGAGTGACGACCCCCTTTTTCAGTTCGGTGCTGCCGCGTTGGAGGAAATAGGTTTCGTTGAAAAAATCCGCTCCCTGCGTGTGCATGCGCAGCGGCGGATAACCTTCGGCGCAAACCAGCACTTTGGTGAGATTTGGTTTTGGCGCGAGCCGGGCATGCGCTTCGACCTTGTTGTGAAGCGACTGCCATCCAGGCTCGGTCGGCTTCCACCACTCGACGAGAATCGCGCGATCAGAGGTGGAAAGGGACTCGGCGGCTCCTTTACCCGCCCGCAAACGCTCGAGAGTTCCAGCAACATGCGCCGGCTGGGCGGTTCCGCCGAACCCGGGATTTTGCGCGCTCGTCATCGCCAGGAAGGAGTTGTCATCCAGCTTCTTAAAATTGGCGTTGGGATTGGGCTTCATCTCCATCCACTTAATCAGTTCCCAAGCGGATGGGCTCGGGGGAGGCGCTCCCCCGGCGATCCAGGCGTCAAACTTGACCGGCAATTCACTTTCCTCGTAGGTCTTGAGGGCGGCGACTAAAGGGGAGTGTTCGCGATCGAACGTTTCTTTCGCGTGACGAAAGAGCTCCGGGTGGAAATCGAGATCAATATCGCTGCGCACGGTGGTGGTGAACGTGGCGAGCATCCGATAGTAATCCCGGGTTGGAATGGGATCGAATTTGTGGTCATGACAGCGGGCGCAACCGATGGTCATCCCGAGCATGGCGGTGCCCGTGGTGGCGAGCATATCATCAAGAGCGTCATAGCGGGTGCGCTCGACTTCGTTGGCCGTGATTTGCGTGGGAAAGACTCCCGCGCCGAGAAAGCCGGTCGCGATGAGCGCCTGCGGATTGTCGGGTTCGAACTCGTCGCCCGCGAGTTGCCAGCGGACGAACTGGTCGTAAGGCATGTCGGCGTTCAAGGCTTGGATGACCCAATCGCGATAGTGGTAAGCGTTCGGGCGGTCGTAGTCGTGCTCGAAGCCCGAGCTCTCCGCGAAGCGCGCCACATCCAGCCAATGTCGCGCCCAGCGCTCTCCGTACCTGGGGCTGGCCAGCAGCCTCGCAACGAGCTTTGGCCAGGCGTCCCTGGATGAATCGTGGAGGAAGGCATCGAGTTCCCCGGGGGATGGAGGCACACCGAGCAAATCAAACGAGGCGCGCCGGATAAGCGTCCGCCGGTTGGAGGCCGGGTTGAGCTCGAGGTGATTGGTTTCCAGACGCGCGAGAATGAAGGCATCAATGACAGTTGGCGCGGGGTGTCGCGTTTTCAGTTTAGGCGGTTGGACCTTCTGCAAAGGCTGGAACGCCCATCGTTGCCGGTCGCTGTCGGTGATGATGCCGCGGTCGGGTTTCGCGCCGGTATTGGAATCGGTGAGCGGTTTGTCGTAGGGCGCGCCATTGTCGATCCAGGCCGCGATCTGCGCGATGGCGTGGTCGGGAAGTTTGGGTCCTTTCGACGGCATGTGGGGGTCTTGGGCGTGGGTGATGAGTTTGTAGAGCAAGCTGGACTTGGCTTGATACAACTTTATGTCGGGGCCGTCGGCGCCGCCTTTGAGCAATCCTTCGCGAGTGGTGAGGTCAAACTCGCCTTTGGTTTTCTCGCCGCCGTGACATTTCACGCAGTTTTCCGCGAGGATGGGGCGCACTTGTTGCTGGAATATTTCCAACCCGCGCGCCATGCGTTGAGCATGACCCGCGGGCAGGGCATCCTCGGGTGGCTTGTCGGCCGCCATGAGCGTGAGGGTGGCGAACAGCAAGAATAAACTTCCCGGCTTCATGATGACAAATCGAATACGGCTTGCGGTTCGTTTACATGAAGTGGAAGCGTTTTTCAATGAAAACCGGGGGACCAATTCTGATTATGACTCTTTGCGAGATGTGCCTGAAAAAGCACAGGGTGTGCGGTGAGACGCGCAGGCGCGTTAGCTGCGATTTCTGGATATTTTTAACAGTGGAAAAAGGCCGCGACGCACCTATATTGAGAAGAGGCGTGTGAGCGGATGGCGAGACTTCTTTTCGACCGTCGCCGCGTGCCACCGCCGAAAAGACCTCCCGAGGGCCGGACACGGCGCGAATGCGGACTGAAACAGTGACTGTCGCTATGAATACCAGACGACCGAACAGAATCCTTGAGCCAATATCGACCGCTGTGGCGCGCGGGTTTACCCTGATCGAACTCCTTGTGGTGATCGCCATTATCGCCATCCTGGCCAGCATGCTCTTGCCGGCGCTTTCCAAGGCGAAGATGCAAGGGACCATGGCCGCCTGCCTCGGGAACGAGCATCAACTGGTCCTAGGCTTCATCATGTACACACAGGACAACAAAGACACCATCCCCGGGGAACTCTTCCACGGGGTTAGCATGGCGGGGGGCGGCTATTGGGCGAGTCCCCAACCCCCGCTCTACATTGGCGAGACTATTCCCCAGGCCATGGCGGCGGAACTTACGGGATTTCAGCAGGGAATTCTTTGGAAATACTGCCCGACGCTGGGGGCCTATCACTGCCCGGGAGACATGCGCTCGGCCCGGCCTGTGGGGATTGGGGCGAACGGGGGTGGTAACGCGGGCTGGGCTTACGACAGCTATTCCAAAACCTCCGGATTGAATTGTGACGACTGGCTGGACGCCACTCAAAACATTTTGAAAATGACCCAAATTCCTGACATCGCGCGCTGCATCGTCTTCGTCGAAGAGGCGGATTCCCGCGACTACAACGAGGGGTCATGGGCTCTGAATGTCTCTGCGACGCCTTCCGGGTACGAGTGGGTCGATTCCATGGCCCAGAACCACAATGATACTGGAGATCTGGGCTTCGCGGACGGCCATGCGGAATTGCACCATTGGCTGGAGAAAGGCACCGAGCAGGCGGGTTTGAACGCCTTTAATGGCGGGTCGGCGATGAGCACGTTCTATTGGGCGCGGGCGCAACCGGTGGATCGGGACATGAATTGGGTGATCCCCCGCTACCAATATCTCGGCATGAGCAAGGCGGATTTGGCGCTGCCGTGAGAGAGTAGGCAGCGAAAACAGCCAAGATTAGGCGGTGAAGCCAAAGCGAAACCGTTCCTCCTCCGGTTTGATGCCAAGCGAAGCGCAAACGCGCTTGGCCGCCAGCATGCTCGCGGCGGTCTTGATTATTTTGTCGAAATCAGGTTTTGGGAGTTCAAGTCCATCGTGCTTGACGGCCTGAATTCCAAAGCCGTGTTCGAGCAATTCCTCGACGAATTCCGAACAGGTGATGGGATCGTCGGTGGAGAAGCGGCTGGTGTGGGCGTGTTTTTTGAACTGGGCCGTGTATTCAACGGTGTATTTTGGGATCATGGGCGCGCGTTGATTTGAAGGTATATTGTTTCTTAGTGCATTACTGGCAAAACATCGAGGGGAACAATTCCACGTTTCATATCAAACTATCGATGGTTAACGGCTAATTATCAAACAAAAATGCATGGAACCCGCCAGCCCTCGCGGCATTCATGGGGAAGCCGAGCGGTTTTCATGGGCGGTGGCGACTTTGCATCGATTTTTGTTTGCCTTCCAACCGGCCTCCGCTAGCGTTTGGCCCTGTGTTTTTACACGGTCTGACGATTGTTTTTTAGAAAAGCGATATTATGAGCAATGTGCCCCCTTCGCCTTCGGAACTCACCGAGATCGCGGCCGGACTTAACCGTCTCGCCCACAATCTTTGGTGGACATGGAACCAAGGCGCCCAGGAAATTTTCCAACAACTCTCCCCGCGCGGATGGCAGAATCTTTATCACAACGCGGTCGCCGTCCTCCGCGAAGTCTCCGAATATGAGTTGCGAGTGCGTTTGCTCGACACTGAATTTGCCAAGCATGTGCGCGGCGTTTTGCGCGAATTCGAGGATTATCTCTCCGAGAAAGAAACATGGGGCGCGGCGAACGCGGCGGCGTTGAAGAAAAACCCTGTCGCCTATTTTTCCGCCGAGTTTGGCTTCCACGAATCGCTCCCCATCGCGGCTGGCGGGCTGGGGGTGCTTGCCGGCGATCATGCCAAGTCGGCGAGTGATCTCGATTTGGGCTTCGTCGGAATCAGCCTTTTTTATCGCGAGGGCTATTTTCAACAGGGATTTAATCAAGACAACTGGCAGACGGAGTACTATACCCTGCTGAACCCGCTGAACCTCGCTTTGACCCAGGTATTGAACAGCCGGGGTGAAACGCTCGTCTGCGCGGTCGAGATAGCCATGAGCACGGTCTATTTCCAGGTCTGGCGCGTGAATATCGGGCGCGTGCCCGTTTATCTGCTCGACACCAACCGCCCCGAGAACGAGCAACGGTTCCGGGACCTTACTCTTCGCGTCTATGGCGGCGACAGCACGACACGCATCATGCAGGAAGTGCTCTTGGGAATGGGCGGTGTGCGGCTGATGCGCGCTCTCGGAGTGCAACCTTCAGTCTTCCACATGAACGAGGGGCACGCGGCTTTTCTTACACTCGAACTCATTCGCGAGAAGCTGGCCGCGGGCACGACCTTCCAGGACGCCCTCGTCCGCACCCGTCAGCAGTGCATCTTTACCACGCACACACCGGTCGAAGCGGGACACGACCGTTTCTCGCCGGATTTGATGGGTTACGCCCTGAACAAAGTCCCCGCGCAACTTGGAATTGGCTTCGAGGACATGATGTCGATGGGCCGGGTGAACCCGAAGGACACCCAGGAACTGTTCTGCATGACCGTTCTGGCGTTGAAACTCTCACGCGCCGCGAACGGAGTCAGCGAGTTGCACGGCCAGGTCAGCCGCCGGATGTGGCACGCGCTCTTCCCCGGCGGAACAGAGGCGGACGTGCCGATAGGCCACATCACCAACGGCATCCATCTCGCGGGCTGGATGAAAGGCCCGGCCCGCCGTTTCTGGCGGCAGAAATGCGGCGACCATTGGGAAAAGGAAATCAATTCTTTCGAATTCTGGCAGCGCATGGCGGACCCGGCTTCGATCAGCGACGAGGAAATTTGGGCCTTGCGCTACAAACTGCGCCGCGAACTGATTGAATTCGCGCGCCGACGGCTGCTCATCCAAGGCCAGCGCCTCAGTCAAGGTGATTTCATCGCCTTCGATCTGCTTCTGAACGCGGACGCCCTGACGATTGGTTTCGCGCGCCGGTTCGCCACCTACAAACGCGCTCCTCTCATTTTTGAGCAATTGGAGGACATCGTGAAGTTGATCGGCGACAAGCAACGCCCGATTCAGTTTATTTTCGCCGGCAAGGCTCATCCCCGAGACGACGATGGAAAACGCTATATCCAAAAAATCATTCACCTCAGCAAATTCAGCGAATTGAAAGGGCATGTGGTTTTCCTCGAGAACTACGATGTTCACACCGCCCGTCAGATGGTATCCGGCTGTGATATTTGGCTGAACAACCCGCGTCGTCCGCTCGAGGCCTCGGGCACCAGCGGACAAAAGGCGGGGGCACATGGGTGTTTGAATTTGAGCGTGATGGACGGCTGGTGGCGGGAAGGCTATGACGGAACGAACGGTTTTTCCATCGGAGACGATTCCCACCCGGACAACGTGGCGGAGCAGGATCGCCGTGACAGCGCGAATCTTTACAAAACGCTGACGGAGGAGGTCATTCCCATGTTTTATGACCGCGACGCCAACGGGATTCCGCGGCGTTGGATTCGCAGGATCCGCCGGGCGATGGTCACGCTCGTTCCGCAGTACAATACGTGGCGCATGGTGCGCGAATACACGGAAAAATATTATCTCAAAGGTTGATGGATGGCGAACACGCCGGCAGGGATGCCGGCGCTCCCAGTCAGACCCCATTCATGAAGCGCCCGTCGTCCATTTAACGACCGCCGCCAAAGCGCCAGAGGGCTGGCGCACTCCAAGACCTGGCGGAACACTCCACGAGCCTTGCAGTCGCGAAGCGTCTTGGACTGCGGTAGTCCTCTCTCATCTTTGCCCCTAA